>ERZ1370068.1867-contig-11818_pt1 | contig 71324 bp, 115 predicted proteins | sample MGYA00561227_ERZ1370068 | MGnify/ENA primary metagenome ERZ1370068 (study PRJEB38410, sample SAMEA6850437) | metagenome | study: Metagenomic assessment of the ecological functions of the soil: analysis of the soil microbiota associated with the...
GCGCCGTCATTGATGCCTGAGGCGTTGCCGGCGGTGACGGTGCCTTCCTTGTCGAAGGCAGGGCGCAGCTTCGCCGCGTCCTCGAACTTGGCGCCCTCGCGGATGTACTCGTCCTCGCTCACCACGGTCTCGCCCTTGCGCGTCTTGATGGTGACGGGAACGATCTCGTCCTTGAACTTGCCGGCCTTCTTCGCCGCCTCGGCCTTGTTCTGGGAGTGGGTGGCGAACTTGTCCTGCTCCTCGCGGGTGATCTGCCATTGGCGGGCGACGTTCTCGGCGGTGGTGCCCATGTGATAGCCGTTGAAGGCTTCCCACAGCCCATCCTTGATCATGCTGTCGATGAACTCGATGTTGCCCATCTTCTGGCCGTTGCGCAAATGCGCGACATGCGGGGCAAGGCTCATGCTCTCCTGGCCGCCGGCGACGATGATGTCGGCGTCGCCGGTCGTGATCTGCTGGGCGCCCACGCGCGACCGCGCGCAGGCCGGAGCCGCACACCTGGTTCAAGCCCCAGGCGGTGGCCTCGATGGGAATGCCGGCGGCGATCGCCGCCTGCCGCGCCGGGTTCTGTCCCTCGCCGGCGGTCAGAACCTGACCCATGATCACTTCGTCGACATCGGCCGGAGCGGACGTGTGCCCGGTCGAGCGCGGCGCGAATGGCGACCTCGCCAAGCGTATGCGCCGGCACGCTCGACAGCGCGCCGTTGAACGAGCCAACCGGCGTCCGCGCCGCGCTGACGATGACAACATCTTCGTCTTTCATACTGGCCTCCACTACCCCAACATATCCAAGGTCATACCCTAGTGATTCACGCTATGGAAGCCTACGCCTTGAGCCTGGCTCAAGGGGTGCGGCAAAGCCTCTGGTGCTCCGCACAAAGAACGTGGTACTGATCTCGCAGTTGCGGCATGGTTTTGCCTCGGGCGATGCGCCGAGGGCCAGGGAGTCTAGAGACACGTGGCAAGGGATACCGACCAGGAGAACCGCCCGGTCATCATCAAGAAATACGCTAACCGCCGGCTCTACAACACCGATACGAGCACCTATGTGACGCTGGAGGACCTCGCCGAGATGGTGAGGTCTGAGCGAGACTTCGTCGTCTACGACGCGAAGACTGGCGAAGACCTCACCCATTCGGTGCTGACCCAGATCATCGTCGAGCAGGAGAGCAGGGGCACGAACCTGCTTCCCATCGGCTTCCTGCGCCAGCTGATCCGCTTCTACGGCGACAGCATGCAGCGGCTGGTGCCGAGCTATCTCGAATTCAGCCTCGATTCGCTCACCCGCCAGCAGGAGCAATACCGCCGCAGATTCGCCCATACCTTCGGCACGGCGGCCTTCGAGGCCATGCAGGAGCAGGTGCGCAAGAACTTTGCAACCTTCGAGCGCGCGCTTGGCCTGTTCAGCCCGTTCACCGGCACAGGGCCAAGCGAGAGCAAGAACGACCACGCTCCGGCGACAGCTCTAAAGAACCCAGCGCCGAGACGCCGCGCAGCGACGTGACGAGATCGCCAATCTGAAGGCGTGAGCTCACCGCCATGAAGGAGCGGCTCGACGAGATCTCCCGGCGGTAGCAGTCTTCAATCTGTCTGCCGGCGACCCGGCAGCCCGCCGTTGCCTCTCAGCAGCCTCCACGCAAGGGAGGATGGGGCAGCTCGGCTGACGTCGGCCTGAACGGAAGATGAATGGGCGGCTCAGGCCGGGTTCAGCCGGCACGCCTCTAAATTCCTCCTCAATGAGCTCCTCGAAGCGGGGAGCGGAACCAAAGAGGAGGTTCGCCATGACCAGCAGTCGCCTTCGCAATTCGCTCACCGCCGTTCTCGCCTTTACCGTCGCTGCCACATTGATCGTCGGCTCGGCATTCGCCGCCGATGGTGACAACGGCAAATTCAAGCGCCGCGGCAGCAACAGCTAGTTCAAGACCGGCACCTTCCAGATCGTGGTTCCCAAGGCCGATCGCGGCTGGGTTCCGGCAGGCAGGTCGCCAAATTCGTGGCTCCGAAGAGCCGACCGCGAGCAACTCAGGTCCGGTCAAGGTCTTCTCTCTGCCGCCAAAGGCTCCGCGGGCCGATGGCGGCTCGACGACGGCGCAATTCGTTGCGCCGAAGGCCGATCGCGGCAACTCGTCCGGCCCTCAAGACGTCTTCTCGATGCTCGCCAAAGGCTCCGCGGGCCGACAGCGGCTCAACCACCGCTCAGATCGTGGCGCCGAAGGCCCCGCGCGGCGACGGACCGGTCGTTGCCACGGCCGAGCAGCCGAAGTTCGCCGCTCCGCAACTGCTCGCGCCCGCATCCGCCGCAACACCCGCTCAAGGTCGAGCAGGCCATTTCTGCTCCGGCTCCCGTCGAGACCAAGGCTGCGCCGACGGTGGTGGCGAGCGAGACGCCCGCGCCGGCTCCGGCCGCGACCGAGGCGCAAGCGCCCGCGAAGTCGAGCTTGCCTACACCCGCGCCGCCCAGCGCTACGGCTACGGGCGACTATGAAGGCGGCTATCGAGAATTACGATCAAGGCTATGACGACGGCTATACCGGCGGCTCTTACGGAGACGACGGCTGCTACTAACGTCAGCTCCTATCTCTGACGCAAAGGGCCCCGGGGCGCGCTCCCCGGGGCCTTTATTTGCGAAAACAATGGTGTTGAGGAGCTCTAGCTGTCGCTGCCGCACTGGAGTAGTCGCGGCGTGCCGACCTGATGGTGACCGAGAAGCCGGCGATGACGTCGATCAGGGTCGTGAGCATGATCAGGAAGAAGAGGCGAGGTTGCCGGCGGGCGGCCAGATCAGGAACAGGATCAGGCAGACCACGAACACGATCATCGACAGCGCGTGATCAACGACCGAATTGCCTCCGGTCCGGGTCGATTTCAGGATCTCGAAGAACAGCACGAACAGGAGAAGGCGAGCATCATGTCGCCGAGCGAGATTTGCCACACCCCACCTGACGGCATGGAGACGGTGAAGCGCGTCGAGCGCGAAATCGGCGCCGCCTGAGGCAAAGGCGACATAGGCCATGACCACGAAGGCAAGCAGCGGAACCGACGAAAGCCAGCTCGTCCGCCGGTAATGGCGAACGACCCTTTCCTCCGGCTCCACGATCACCATGGGGTGTTTACCCTCGAACCAAGCGAGAAGTTCCCCGGCCGCAGCGCGTCTTAAGCCTCTTCCTTGACGGCGAGCACTTGCCGGCCCCGATACTTGCCGGACTTGAGATCGATATGATGCGGGCGGCGAAGCTCGCCTGAGTCCTTGTCCTCGACATAAGTCGGCGCGGAGAGCGCATCGTGGGAGCGCCGGTTGCCCCGCTTCATGCGGGAGGTTTTCTCTTGGGTACAGCCATAATCCAACCTTTGAAATTGCCCGCGGGTGCCCCGCGGGCGTTTTGAGTGAGCGCCGTTATAGTGGCTAACCCCGGCGCTGGCCAGAGGCCGATTGGCGGTTGATCTGCGGGACGACGCAGGACGAGCGCGCGGCGAGGATCGGCATTCTCCGCTCCACCGACTTGGCGATCCTGAGCATTCTGGGGCTCGGCTTGGCCGGATTGCGCAAGAGCGGGTTCGGCAGCGCCGCCGCGCAGCAGCAGCGCCTCCCGCCGGGTGAGCTCCGCCGCGCTCTTGTGAAAATAATTCTGGCTCGCCGCCTCGGCGCCGAAGATGCCTGGGCCCCATTGCGCGATGTTGAGATAGACCTCGATGACGCGCTGCTTCGGCCAGAACAGGGTGAGGAGATAAGCGAGCGGCACTTCGAGCACCTTCCGCACATAGCTCCGGTCGGTGAACAGATAGAGGTTCTTGGCCGTCTGCATGGTGATGGTGCTTGCCCCGCGGAAGCTGCGGTGCCTCCGCTTCGCTTCCTCGACCGCGTCCTTCACCGCCCCCAGTCCACGCCCCAATGGACGCAGAAGCGGCCGTCTTCGCTCGCGATCACGGCAAGCGGAAGGTCGCGCGCCATGGCCTCGAGCGGCACCCAGCGATGCTTGAGCGTCGTGCCCTTGAGCTTCTCCGCGACCATCACCGGGGTGACGGGCGGGTTGATGAAGCGGAAGGCGATGATCGACAGGAGGAGGCCTGCCATGATGAGCAGGACCACGAGGCCTATGCGCCTAAGCCAGGGATGTCGACGTTTTGCCGGTCTCTTAGCGCCCATCGCTGCCTGAATCGCCGATGCCGAAGGCCTTGTACCCTCCGGTTGCCGTGAGGAGCAACGTGGTATTAGGGTCCGCGCCACAAGCCCCGAGCCGCCGTTTCCATTCCTGAAGGCATGGACCTGACCGAAAAGCTCGAACGCATTGCGAGCCTCATCGAGGAGCGCCTCGATGCCCTGCTTGCGCCGGAGCCAACCGCTTCAGGTCAGGCCCGGCTGATCGAGGCCATGCGCTATGCGGCGCTCGGCGGCGGCAAGCGCCTGCGGCCGTTCCTGCTGATCGAATCCGCGCGGCCTCTTCGGCGTGACGGAGGAGGAGGCGCTCGACACAGCCGCCGCGCTTGAGTGCGTGCATTGCTATTCGCTGGTGCATGACGATCTGCCGTGCATGGACGACGACAAGGTCGAGGCGAGGCCGGCCCACGGCGCATATCCGCCTTCGGCGAGGCGACCGCGATCCTTGCCGGCGACGCGCTGCTGACGCTTCGCCTTCGACATTCTGAGCGAGCCCCGCACGCACCCCGAGGCCAAGCGTGCGCGTTGCGCTGATCGGGCTGCTGGCCAAGGCCGCGGGTGTCAGCGGCATGGCCGGCGGCCAGGCGCTTGACCTCGCCGCCGAGGGGCAGAGTCTGGGCCCGATGGAGGTGGCGAGAATGCAGGCCATGAAGACCGGGGCGCTGTTCGATTTCGCTTGCGACGCCGGGCGCGGTGCTCGGCGGCGCCGATGCCGTGGCGCGAGGGCGCTTGCGGCTTACGCGTCCGCCTTCGGCCAGGCCTTCCAGCTCGCCGACGATCTTCTCGACGCCGAGGGCGACGCCGCGGCAATGGGCAAGGCTGCGGCCAGGACGCCGGCCGCGGCAAGGCGACGCTCGTCGCGCTGCTCGGGGTCGACGCGGCGCGCGCCCGCCTCGAGGCGCTGGTCGAGGATGCCGAGGCGGCCCTTGCGCCCTTCGGGGCGAGGGCGGTAACGCTCAAGCAAGCCGCGCGCTTCATTGCTTCGCGCCGGGCTTGAGAGCAATCCTGACAGGGGGACATCAGGTGACGACAACAACCAAGAAATGGCCGCTGCTCTTGCGCATCGTTTCCGCGCGGCCGAGGCTCTTCTTGTCGATCCTCGCAGGCTTCGCGGTCGGAGCGCTGTTGCCCCTGTATGTCACCGAGCTGCGCGGTGTGACGCGATTCCTGGTCGCCTGGGATTTTGGCGTCGGTCTCTACCTCATCCTCGCGTTTTGGATGATCGCCCATAGCGGCGTGGTAGAGAGATTCACCGGCAATATCTGGCCCAGGACGAAGGCGGCTTCGCCATCCTCGTGCTCACCATCGTCAGCGCCTGCGCGAGCGTCGGCGCGGTGCTTTGCCTGGCTCGAAATCGCAACCAGGGCAGAGACCTTCGCGCTGCCGGGCCTCGCGTTTCTGCTGCTGACGATCATGCTGTCGTGGGCGTTCATCCACACCATGTTCGCGCTCCATTACGCGCACGAATTCTACGCCGAGCACGATACGACCGGCGGTGGCCTGATCTTCCCCACGACACCGAGCCAACCTATTGGGACTTCGTCTATTTCGCTTTTGCCATCGGCACGGCGACGCAAGTGTCGGACGTGGAAATCAGCTCGAAGCGGATCCGCCGTACCGTGACCCTGCACGGCATCGTGTCGTTCTTCTTCAACGTCACGGTGATCGCGCTGACCGTGGGCCTGGTCGGCGACGCGATTCAGAATTGAGAGATTACTCCGCGGCGGTGCGGTTGCGGCCGACTCTGGCCGAAGCGGCGCTCGATATAGTCGAGCACCATCTGCTTGAACTCGGCGGCGGCGCCGGGGCCGCGCAAGGTCACCGCCTTCTTGCCGTCGATGAACACGGGCGCCGCCGGCGCCTCGCCGGTGCCGGGCAGCGAGATGCCGATATCGGCGTGCTTCGATCTCGCCGGGCCCGTTGACGATGCAGCCCATCACCGCGACGGTCAGCGTCTCCACGCCGGGATAGCGGCGCTTCCACTCCGGGCATCGCGGTCGCGGATGAAGTCCTGGATGTCGCGGGCAAGCTCCTGGAAGGTGGTCGAGGTGGTGCGCCCGCAGCCGGGGCAGGCGGCGACCAGCGGCACGAAGACGCGGAAGCCCATGCGTCTGCAGCAGCTCCTGCGCCACCTTCACCTCGAGCGTGCGGTCGCCGTTCGGCTCCGGCGTGAGCGAGATGCGGATGGTGTCGCCGATGCCCTGCTGCAGCAGCACGCCAAGCGCGGCGGAGGAGGCGACGATGCCCTTCGAGCCCATGCCGGCCTCGGTCAGCCCGAGATGCAGCGCGAGGTCGGAGCGCGCGGCGAGCATGGCATAGACCTGCGATCAGATCCTGCACGGCGCTGACCTTGGCCGAGAGCACGATGCTTGTCGGGGCCGAGCCCGAGCTCGACGGCGCGCTCGGCGCTGAGCAGCGCCGACTGCACGATCGCCTCATGCATCACCGCGCGGGCGTCCTTGCGGCTCGGGCAGCTTCGCGTTCTCGTCCATGAGGCGGGTGAGCAGATCCTGGTCGAGGCTTCCCCAATTCACCCCGATGCGCACCGGCTTGTCGTTGCGTGATGGCGATCTCGACGATGGCCGAGAACTGCCGGTCGCGCTTGTCCTTGAAGCCGACATTGCCGGGATTGATGCGGTATTTGGCGAGCGCCTCGGCGCAAGCCGGATGCTCGGCGAGCAGCGTGTGGCCGTTATAGTGGAAGTCGCCGATGAGCGGCACGTCGACGCCGCGTGCATCGAGCCGCGTCGCGGATATGCGGCACGGCGGCGGCCGCCTCGTCGCGGTCCACGGTGATGCGCACGAGCTCCGAGCCCGGCGCGGGCAAGGGCCGCGACCTGGGCCGCGGTGGCATCGACGTCGGCGGTGTCGGTATTGGTCATGGACTGCACCACGATTGGCGCGGTACCGCCGACCATCACACCACCAATATTGACCGGAACTGAACGCCTTCAGCGCGGAACTCCTCCACTCGGCTCAGGGATGCATCAGATTTCTTGCCGCCGCGCCAGGGCGGCGCCGTGTCGAAGACGACAGCGCCTCCGACATGGTCTCGATATTGTTGCGGAACATGTCGAGATAGGTCCGCGGCCGGGCCGTCAGGCGGCGACAGCGCGTCGGAAAAGAGCGTGCCGCCGATCTTGGCGCCGGTCTCCTTGGCGATCTGGTCGAGCAGCCTAGCAGTCGGTCACGTTCTCCAGGAACACCGCCGGGATCTTCTCAGCCTTGATCTGGCGGATGATCTTGGCCACGTCCTTGGCCGAGGCCTCGCTTTCGGTGCTGACGCCCTCCGGCGCGATGAACTCCATGCCATAGGCCGCGCCGAAATAGCCGAAGGCGTCATGCGTGGTGATGATCTTGCGGCGCTCGGGCGGCAGCTTGGCGATCGCCTCTTTCACCGTGGTCTCCATGGCGGCGATGCCATCGAGGAATTTCTGCGCGTTGGCCTCGTAGGTGGCTCTTGCCGTCAGGATCGGCGGCGATCAACGCGTCGCGGATATTGGCGACGTAGATCTTGCCGTTGGCGAGGCTTTGCCAGGCGTGCGGATCGGTGATGGTCTTCTCGTCCTCGACCATCTTGCGCGGCGCCACGCCCTTGCTTGCGGTCACCACGGTCCCTTTGAAGCCCGACGATTTCTCGAGCCGCGTCATCCAGCCCTCGAGGCCGAGGCCGTTGATGAACAGGATCTTCGATTCGGACAGCTCCTTGGCATCGGCGGGCGTCGGCTCATAGACGTGAGCGTCGCCGTTCGGTCCGACGAAGGTGAACGACCTCGACGCGGTCGCCGCCGACCTGCTTCACCATGTCGCCAAGGATGCTGAACGAGGCCGAGACCTTCATCGGGTCGGCGGCTTGCGCTCCGGCCGAGGCGCCGAGCATTGCGGCAAAGGCTGCTGCCGCGGCAACGAGAAACGAACGTCTGTTCATGGCACGAACTCCTTCCTTTGAATTCAAGCTTCCAGATGTTTGCGCGGCATGAGCTGCCACAGAGAGGCCGCCCTGCGCGCCGATGAGCATGGAGATGAGATAGCCCGCGCCGCTGGTGAGGATGATCGCGGGGCCGGTGGGCAGGTTGGCGTAATAGGAGAGCAGCAGCCCGATGAAACTTGCCGCAAAGGCCGCGCCAACCGCGACGATGATCATGTTCGAGATGTCTTGCGCCCAGAAGCGCGCGGTGATCGCGGGCAACAGCATGATGCCAACCACCATCAGCGTGCCGAGCGCCTGGAAGCCGCCGACCAGGTTCATCACCACGAGCACCAGGAAGAGGAAGTGGGTGGGAGAGCTCAATGGACTGACCGAGGCCAAGAAGCTCGGATCGAAGCATTCGAGCACGAGCGGCCGGTAGATGATGGCGAGCGTCGCCATGGTGAGGGTGGCGATCGCGGCGATCAGGATCAGCGCGGTATCGTCAAGCGCGAGCACCGTGCCGAACAGCACGTGCAGCAGGTCGATGCTGCTGCCCTTCACCGACACGATCAGCACGCCAAGCGCGAGCGAGACGAGATAGAAGGCGGCGAGGCTCGCGTCCTCGCGCAGGATGGTGGAGCGGGTGACGAGACCGGCGAGCAGAACCACCGCGATACCGGCGATAAAGCCGCCAAGGCTCATGGCCGGCACCGAGAGGCCGGCGACGAGGAAGCCGATCGCCGCGCCGGGCAGGATGGCGTGGCTCATGGCGTCGCCCATCAGGCTCAAGCGCCGGAGCACGAGGAACACGCCGACCGGCGGCGCGCCGAGCGAGAGCGCAAAGCAGCCGACCAGCGCCCGGCGCATGAAGGCGAATTCGACGAAGGGATCGATGACGGCGTCGATCATGCCGAGATCCGCTCGCCTGCTGCCTCGCCGCGCTCGCAAATTTCCGCATGCTCGTCCCATGCCTCGGTGAGCTGCCGCGACTTGACGAGGTTCTTCGCGCGTCAGCACTTGCTTGGTCGGTCCCCAGGCCACGACCTCGCGGGCGAGCAGCAGCGTTTTCGGGAAATGCTCGCGCACCTGATCGAGATCGTGGAGCGCGGCAATCACGGTGCGGCCTTCGCTATGCCAGCGGCTGATGAGGCGCAGCAGATCCTCGACCGTCTTGGTGTCGACGGCGCGAAACGGCTCGTCGAGCAGGATGATGGCCGCGTCTTGCAAGAGCAGGCGCGCGAACAGCACGCGTTGGAACTGTCCACCCGAAAGCGCGCCGACGCTCCGTTTGCTTAAGTCTTGCAGGCCGAGCGTGTGGAGCGCCTCCAGGACCGCAAGGTTGAGCCCGCGGTCGAGGCCGCGCCAAGTCCCGATCTGGCGCCAAAGACCCATGGCAACGGCGTCGAACACCGTGATCGGGAAGCTGCGGTCGATGTCGATCTGTTGCGGCAGATAGGCGATGTCGCTCCGCTTGAGCCCGTCGAGGCTGAGGCTGCCCGACAGCGGCTTGAGCTGCCCGATAATGCCCTTGAGCAAGGTCGACTTGCCGGCGCCGTTCGGCCCCACCAGCGCGAGCAAGTCGCCGCGGTCGACCTCGCCGGTGATGTGGTGCACGGCGGGGTGCCGGTCGTAGCCGAGCGTCAAATCGTGGAAGCTGATGGCCGGCGGCTTGTCTTGGGTCATCGGAGCGCCCACAGCCAAACGAAGGCCCACAGCAGGGCGGCGATGGCGCCGACTATGGCGAGCCGCGCCGGCACCGAAAGACGCAAGAGCGAGAAGCCTTGCCGCGGAGACGCGAGCGCGAGCTCGCGCGTGCTCATGGCCGATGCTGCTTCTCTGGTCCATGGACGCGCATCCCTCCCAATGAGCGTTGCAAAGGTGGCGGCCGGGCTTACGTCGCCTTGGCCGGGCGGCAGGCTTCGCAGAGCCCGGCGATTTCGAGCGTGATCTGCTCCGCCGCGATGTTCTTCGGCGAGAGCGCGAGCAGCACCCGCTCGTCCTCGATCGCTCAGCGAAATCTCGACGACCTTCTCGCATTGGCGGCAAATGGCGAAGGCGGCCTTGCCGTTGCAGGCGCCGTGGTCGCAGGCGACGAAGGCCGAGCGGGATTGCAGCCGATGCACCATGCCGAGCTGGATCAGCTCGTTCAGGGCTCGATACACCGTCGGCGGATGGGAGATGCCGGCGATCCTGACCCGGTCGAGGATGGCATAGGCGCTTAAGCGGCTCCTTGGCCTTGCGCAAGGCAGAGAGGACCTGCCCCTGATTGCGCGAAAGCTTGGGCGCGTGGTGATGGGCGGCATTCATTGCGATGATATAACATAACATCACGCGCGTCTGACGTCGGCAGTGCGGAAGCCTCGCGCTGCGTCACGGGCCAACAGGACGCACCGTGGACGCTGCCGATGAGTGCTGGTGACAGCGCTCGGTGAGCTTCAGCTCGATGCGGCGGTTCTTGGCCGAGGCTTCGTCGAATCGCCCGGGTCGAGCGGCTGGAATTCGCCGAAGCCGGCGGCGACCAGCCGGTTCGCCGGAATGCCATGGTCGATCAGATAGCGCACCACGGAGATGGCGCGCGCCGAGGACAGCTCCCAGTTCGACGGGAAGTTCACGTTGGTGATCGGCTTGATGTCGGTGTGGCCGTCGATCCGGAGCACCCAGGCGATGTCGCGGCGGGATCTGCGTCTCGAGCTGTTTCAGCGCGTCGGCGAGCTTGTCGATCTGGGGCATGGCTTCGGGCTTGAGATCGGCGGAGCCTGAGTCGAACAGCACGTCGGCCGGGAACACGAAGCGGTCGCCGACCACCTGGAAATCGGCGCGGGCGCCGAGAACCTCGCGCAGCTTGCCGAAGAAATCGGAGCGGTAGCGGGCAAGCTCCTGCACCTTCTTGGCGAGCGCCACGTTCAGCCGCTGCCCGAGATCGGCGATCTTGACCTGGCTCTCGCGATCCTTGGCCTCGGAGGCGTCGAGCGCTTCCTGCAAGGCCGCGAGCTGAAGCCTGAGCGCCGCGAGCTGCTGATTGAGAATCTCGACCTTGGCCAGGGCCTCGTTGGTGATCTGCTTCTGCTGGTCGAGCTGGCCGCTAAGCTCGCTGGTCTTGGCCTCGGCGCCCTCGGTCTTGCCGCTCTGATCGCCGAGCAGGCCGGTCGAGCCGCGCATTCTCCTTGTCCTTGTCGATCAGCGTCGCTTGCAGCGCGGAGAGGCTGTCCTCGAGCGACTCCTTCTTGGAGCGCTCGAGCGCGAGAAGCTCGGTGAGCTGCGACAGCTGGCGGTTCAGCCGCGACAGCATGGTGTCCTTGCCGCTCGTCTGCGTGGTGATGAAGTAGCTCGAGAGCATGAACAGCGACATGAGGAAGGTCACCACCAGGAGCAGGGTGGAGAGCATGTCGACATAGCCAGGCCAATAATTGACGGCGGCGCCGCGCCGGGCTTTGCCAGCGCCATGGCTAGCTCCGCTCTTCCTCATGCACCGGCAGCTTCACCTTGCCGGTGATCTGCTTCAGCGCCACGGCGAGCTCATGCTGCTGCTGGGCCTGCTCGTCGGCCCATTCGCGCACCACCTTCTGCTCGGCGCGCATCTGCCTGATCAGCTTCTCCACGCCCTGGGCGAGGTCCTTCACCGCGTCGCCGGTGTTGTCGCCGAGCACGCGGAGCTCGATCTTCTCGCTCAGGTCGGACAGCGAGCGCTGCATGTCGAGGAGGGCGAAGCGGAGCTGCGGCGGCACGCCGGCGACGGTCGCGCCTTCCGCCGATTGCAGCTCGGTGATGCCGGAGAGCCAATCTTCGAGCTCGTTATAGAAGCGGCTCTGGGCGTGGCCGGCCTGGAGATCGAGAAAGCCAAGGATCAGCGAGCCGCCAAGGCCGAACATCGAGCAGGAGAAGGCGGTGCCCATGCCCTTGAGCGGCGCGGCGAGGCCTCCTTTCAGTTGATCGAACAGCATGGTGCTTTCGCTGCCATTGGTGTCGAGCGCGCTGATGGTGGAGCCGACCGAGGTCACGGTCTGCAGCAATCCCCAGAAGGTGCCGAGCAGGCCGAGAAACACGAGCAGCCCGACGAGGTAGCGGGTGGTCTCGCGCTGCTCGTCGAGGCGGGAGGCGACGGAGTCGAGCAGCGAGCGCATGGCGCCGGTGGCAAGCGACAGATGGCCGGTGCGGTCGCGGAGCATGGTCGCCATGGGCGCGAGCAGCACCGGTGTCGTATCGACGGCGAGACCGGGATCGGAAATGCGGACGCTGTTGACCCAGCGGATCTCCGGATAGAGGCGCAGCACCTGGCGGAAGGCGTAGACGATGCCGACGAACAGCACGCCGAGAATGAGGCTGTTCAGGCCGGGATTGGCCATGAAGCTCGTGCGCAGCTGCTGCGTCTGCCCGTCGAGGATGACGGCGAGCAGGATCGCCAGGATGAGGAACAGACTCATCCGCCAGAGGAAGATTTGCGGGTAGGTGAGCTTGGCCTTGTAGGTCGTCGTCGCTGCCATGGTGCCGTTCAGGGAATCGGGGGCGGTTGCGGGCAGAGATTAACTGAATACTAAGAATGGCAAAACGGCAACCTCAGGGCGCGACGATTTCAATTTCGCCGCTCTTAGGTGTCGCTAGCGTGACGGATCGGCTGCGGCCACGGCGTCGCGCGGGACTTCGGCGGCCTTCAGCTGCTTCAACAGCTTGCGCTGGATGGTCTCGTTGCCGGCGACCACGCTTCCGGTCTCCAGCATGCGATCCTTGCCCTCGGCGTCGCTGACGAAACCGCCGGCCTCGCGCAGGATGACGATGCCGGCGGCGAGATCCCAGGGCGCAAGTTCCGCTCCCAGAAGCCGTCGAAGCGGCCGGCGGCGACCCAGGCGAGATCGAGCGCCGCGGCGCCGGTGCGCCTGACGCCGGCCGATGCCGACATGACGGCTTGCATCTCGCGCAGGAAAGGTCCTGGCCTGGTTTGCCACGATGCGGAATGCCGGTGACGATGACGCAGTCGGCAAGCTCGGTCCTCGCCGCGACGCGGATGCGACGGTCGTTGAGGAAGGCGCCCTTGCCGCGCTCGGCGGTGAACATCTCGTTGCTGGCCGGATTGTAGATGAGGCCCGCCACCAGCTCGCCGTCGCGCTCGAGCGCGATGGCGATGGCGAAGAGCGGGATGCCGTGCAGGAAGTTGGTGGTGCCGTCGAGCGGATCGACGATGAAGCGGTGGGTGCGGTCGGCGCCCTCGCACCTCGCCATGTTCCTCGAGCAGGAAGTCCGTAGCCGGGCCGGGCGCGCAGAGCTCCTTGTGCAGGATCTCCTCGGCGCGCGTGTCGGCGGCGCTGACGAAGTTCGCCGGGCCCTTGAGCGAGACCTGAAGCTGCTCCACCTCGCCGAAGTCGCGCGCGAGGCTGCGGCCAGCTTTGCGAGCGGCGCCGACCATCACATTCATCAAGGCAGACGCAGGCATGTCGTCTCTTGGGTTAGTTGCCGAGGGTTATTTACGTCATTCCGGCGCAAGCCGGAATCCAGCAATTCGAAAAAGACGCACAATCTGGATACCGGCTTTCGCCGGTATGACGCAATGCGTCGGACCGAAAGTGACCTTGCTACTCGGCGCGGCGGACGTAGGTCAGCTCGTTGGTGTCGACCACCACGCGCTCGCCGGCGACGACGAAGGGGGCACCAGGATGCGCACGCCGTTCTCGAGCTTCGCCGGCTTGTAGGACGAGGCCGCGGTTTGGCCCCTCACCACCGGATCGGCCTCGACCACAGCGAGCGTCACCTGCTCGGGGATGGCGACGCCGATCGGCTTGCCTTCATGGCTCTCCACCGTCACCTTCATGCCCTCTTGCAGGAATGCCGCGCGCTCCTCCAAGAAATCGCTTGGGAAGCTCGATCTGGTCGTAGGTGTCCAGGTCCATGAACACGAGCATGTCGCCCTCGGCGTAGAGGAACTGATAGTCGTTCTGCTCGAGCCGCACGCGCTCGACCGTCTCCGAAGAGCGGAAGCGCTCGTTGAGCTTGGTGCCGTCGATGGCGTTCTTCAGCTCGACTTGGGCGTAGGCCGGACCCTTGCCCGGCTTCACGGCTTGCGTCTTGACCGCGACCCACAGCCCGCCCTTGTGCTGGATCACATTGCCCGGCCGAATCTCGTTGCCGTTGATTTTCATGAAGGCTCGCGAAAGTGGAATGATTTGGAGTGGCCCGCCTTTAAGGACTTAAGGCCCTGCCGCTGTCAAGGCGCGCAGTCATTCGGAGAGATGTCCGTCGCGCTCAATCCTTGGCTGCCTTGTCGGCGGCGGCGCGCTGCTCGGGCGTGAGCTTGGCAGAGCAGGATGTCGAGGAGAAATCGGCGACGCCCCGCCTCGCGGGCGAGAAGATGCCATTTGGCGGCCTGGACCGGATCGGCTGGTCCGACCGCGACGCCATTGGCGTAGAGGCGGGCAAGCCGGTTCTGGGCCACCGGATTGCCCTTGCTCGGCGGACAGGCGGAACATCTTTGCCGCACGCTGCTCGTCGACGGCGACGCCCTCGCCCTTGAACAGCATCACGCCATATTCGGCTTGAGCCTCGGGCACGCCGGCCTCGGCGGCCTTGCCGGTCCACTCCGCGGCCTTGACCTCGATCCATTGGTTACGCCGCGCCCGAATTGATAGAAGCCGCCAAGATCGTATTGCGCCGCGGGCAGGTTCTGCGCGGCCGCCTTCTGCATCCATTCGAACGCCTTCGTCTCGTCCGTGGGGCGTCCCTTGCCTTCGAGATAGATGAGGGCAAGGTTGTATTGGGCCATGGCATGGCCGCTTTTGGCAGCCTTCTCGAAAAGGTTGGCGGCAACATTGGGGTCCTTCTTCACGCCCTGGCCCTCGAGAGAGGAGAGTACCGAGAGAGAACTGGGCATTGGCGTCGCCGAGCTCGGCGCCCTTTGCGGTAGGCGTCGGCCGCCTTCTTGTAGTCCTGCGCGACGCCGAGCCCCTCTCCTGATAGATTTCGCCAAGAAGAGTGTAGGCCTCCTTCGAGCCTTGCGCGGCTTCGCGCTCGGCAAGCTTCCGCGCCGTCATGTATTGTCCTTGGGAGTAGGCGGTGAAGGAGGGACTTTCCGCGGCCGGCACCGAGATTGTGCTGCACCCGACCATGCAGGCGGCAATGAAAAGGCACCGGAAGGTCGGCCGTTCCCTTCACGCGGCACTCCTTGCGTCTCGCAGCGCCGCGCCGATCTTGGCAATCCGCATGGCGCGCGTCTTCGGCCTGCCAAAGGGCCGAGGGACGGCGCTACGAAATCGGCCCCGAGGCGCGCAAGATTTGCGGCCTCTTCCGGCGTTTCGACATTCCAGGCGACGCAAGGCACGACAAAAATCTCCGACCACCAGGCAATCAGCCCGGCACGTTCCTCGACGCTCGCGGTCGGAAGCCGCGGCCGTCGGACCAAATGCAACATAATCCGCACCAAGCTCGGCTAACAGCATGGCGCTCATGGCGACTTTCATTGCAACCAACGCCGATGATCGCGCGTTGACCTAGGTGCTCTCGCGCCTGTCCGTACAGTGCTGCGTCCGCGGGGAGATGGACGCCATCAGCGCCGACGCGCTCAGCGCGCGCGGCGCTCGTTCTCGACCAGGAAGGCCACATCGCGGGCAAGCGTCAGCTCGCGCAGCCTGAGATCCAGGGCGAGGTCGGCCTCGGCCGCATCCTGGCAGAAGCAAGACACAAGCCACGTCCGCAGCCTCGCGATGACTTCGGCCAAGGATCGTCTCGACCACAGGCGAACGTGTCGCAGGAAGCGCGAGTGTAGAGCCGACAGGGAGGCGCTGCTTCAGCCATTTTGCAGCCTCCGCTTGCCTTTCTCTGCGCAATGGTGCGGTATTGTCAGTGTCCGTCTCAAATCACGCTGGCCGCGGCGCTGTCAATGTTCGCCGGCCACGCTACCCGTCGGTCGACGGCAAGGGTGAGGGTAGGGAGCAACTGGCTTGTTGACCATTGGCGCGACCTTCACCACATTGTCACATGGTCGCCCAGTCGAGGGAGCGAAGGTCGCCACGCCGTCGCAGGGACGGCGAGGCCGGCGCGGTGAGGGGACATAGCTCGTGATGGCCCAAGCTGACGCTCTGCAACAGGCTTTGGCGCGGTTCGGCGCTTCGCTCGACAGCCTCGAGCGCTTTCTGGGTCAGCTTTTCGAAGATCGGGACTCAACCGCCAAGCTCAGGAGCAGGTGCGCTCCTTGACCGACGAGCGCAATCGGCTCGCGTCGGAGCGCGACCGGCTTGCCGCCGAGCTCGACCATGAGCGCGGCCGCGCCAGGCGGCTCGGGAGGACGCAAACAGCGAAGTGTCGGGCCGGCTGGAAGGGGTGATGGGTACCTTGCGGGACATGGTGCCCGCCAAGGGGCAGATATTGGGGACGCCCAATATTAGGGGACGCACAATGGGACAGGTCAGCGTCACGCTCAATGGCCGCACCTATCGCCTCGAATGCGGAGAGGGGGAGGAGGCGCATCTGATCGCGCTTTCGGAATATCTCGGCTCCCATATGGAAACGATGAAGCACAAATTCGGCCAGGTAGGCGACGATCGCCTGATCCTGATGGCGTCTTTGATGGTGACCGATGAGCTGTGGGAGGCAAGGCGTCAGCTTCAGGAGCTGAAAGGGCGCCATGGCCGAGCTCCGCCGCGACCGGTCGTCGGCCGATGAATCGTCGAAATTGCTGCGCACCGATCTTGCCGACACGATCAGCGCCGCGGCAGACCGCCTCGAGCAGCTGAGCCAGCGGTTTGGCGGGTCAGGCGCACGACACGGCGATAGTTTCGCCAGCGCGACACGAGCTATAGTCGCAAATGGCGGGCTGCGAGGCGCGTTAGGGCACTATCCCCGGGCCCTATAAGATCCTAAGGGAGCTGACCCCGTCGGGGACCGTGGTCTCCGACATTCGGCGCCCACCTACATTAGTAGGGACACCAGGGATCTACGCCCCGACGGCCATCGCGGCCTCGCTACCTTTGCGAGGCGACCCGCCACTTCCAACCGAACTGCGCCAAAGCCCTAGGCAAAGGCTTGGCAGCCCGGCCGGCAATGCTGGCGGACGGTGCGGGTTTGGGCTATTCACCCTTGATCGGGCCCGCGCACGGCCCCTCGAGTTCTTGTCGGATCGGCGGCAGTCATGCGGATTCTTCTTTCTCGGTGACGTGGTCGGCCGGTCGGGCGCGGACGGCAGCTCATCGAGTCGCCTGCCGGGTTTGCGCACGCGCTACGGCGCGCATTTCGTGGTGGTCAACGGCGAGAACGCCGCCGGCGGGTTCGGCATCACCGAGCAGATCCTGACCGAGCTTCTCGACGCCGGCGCCGACGTGGTGACCACCGGCAATCACGTCTGGGACCAGCGCGAGACGCTCGATCTTCATCGAGCGGCATGATCGCCTGCTGCGGCCGATCAATTTTCCGCAAGGCGCGCCCGGACGCGGCGCCGGCCTGTTCAAGGCGCGCGAACGGGGCCGACGTGCTCGTGATCAACGCCATGGGCCGCGTGTTCATGGGCGACCTCGACGATCCGTTCCGCGCCATCGACCGCGGAGATCGAGGCTTGCGGGCTGAAGCGCGGCGCCGACGCGAGCCTCATCGATTTCCATGCCGAGGCCACCTCGGAGAAGCAGGCGATGGGCTATTTCGTCGACGGGCGCGCGAGCGCGGTGATCGGCACGCACACCCACGTGCCCACGGCGGATGAGCAGATCCTCGACCGGGGCACCGCCTATATCAGCGATGTCGGCATGTGCGGCGATTACGACTCGGTGCTCGGCATGAACAAGGAGGAACCGCTGTCGCGCTTCCTCACCAAGATTCCGAACGGCCGGTTTCAGCCGGCGCTTGGCGAAGCCACCGTCTTCAGGCGTCGGCATCGAGATCGACGACGCCACGGGCCTCGCCACCGCGATCGGGCCGATCGAGGCTCGGCGGCAGGTTGTCGCAAGCCGAGCCGAAATTCTGGTGTGCGGCCGTCGTCGCCGGCGTGATCGCGCCGGCCAGGCTCTAGGCGGTACGAAGCTTCTGGGAGCCGATGAGGCCCATCGCCCGGCCATGGGCCGATAGGCGCTGGAGGAGGAAGATCGCCTGGTCGAGATGGGCAAGCGCGCCGTCGGCGTCGACCTCTTCGCTGAACAGCGCGATGCGGGCTTGCGCCACGTGCTTCGCCGCGTCGCCGCAGAGCTCCGAAAGTTTCGGCGTTTGCTCAGCGCCCCGACCGTCGGCGTGGTGGACGCTTCGGTAATGCTCGACATCCTTGCCCCCTGAAAAGTGAAATCGCCCAAACATCTCTTGTCGGGCCAATAGGGTTAAGGCTTTGCTAACGCCGGGCTTTGAGGCAGGCCTCCTCCGGCGGCTATGGATTTTGCGCGTCGCTCGCCCGTATAAGCGGCACCGTCATGCTTAAGGCCGGTAACCAATAGGGCTTTCAATGGCTGGCCATTCGAAGTTCAAGAACATCCAGTTCCGCAAAGGCGCCCAGGACAAGAAGCGCTCCAAGCTCTTTTCCAAGCTCGGCCGCGAAATCACCGCGGCAGCGCAAGATGGGCATGCCCGACCCCGCCATGAACCCGCGGCTCAGGACCGCGGTCACGCGCGGCGCGCGCCCAGAACATGCCCAAGGACAATATCGAGCGGGCCATCAAGAAGAGCCTGGAGGCCGGCGGCGCCAACTACGAGGAGGTGCGCTACGAGGGCTTCGGCGCCGGCGGCGTCGGCGTGATCGTCGAGGCGCTCACCGACAACCGCAACCGCACGGCAAGCGAGGTGCGCTCGATCTTCACCAAGTTCGGCGGCAATCTCGGCGAGACCGGCGCCGTCTCGTTCAGATTTCGACAGGCTCGGCGCCATCGAGTTCGATGCCGCCAAGGCGACGGCCGATCAGATGCTCGAGGCGGCGATCGACGCCGGCGCCGACGACTGCGAAATCGAGCGATGAGGGCCACGTCGTCTACTGCAATCCCGATCAGCTGCATCAGGTCGCCAAGGCGCTCGAGGCGCGCTTCGGCGAGCCGCGCAGCGTGCAGATCATGTGGCGGCCGAAATCAGAGGTGCCGATCGACGAGGAGACCGGGCAGAAGCTCTTGCGCATGATCGACGCGCTGGAAGAGTCGGACGACGTGCAGCAGGTCTACGCCAATTTCGATGTGGCGGAGGACGTGCTGCGGCGGCTGACGGCCGCGTGAGCGCGCTCGCATGAAGCCGCCGCACCCTCCGAAGAGCACCGAGTACAAGCATCTGCGCGAGCAGGCAGCGCTCCCCGGCCGCGGCGGCATCGCCCGCATCTGGGCGGCGTTGTGGAACACGGTCGGGGGCTTGCGCGAAGGCCTCGGCACCGAAGCCGCGATCAAGCAGGAAGTCGCGATCGCCTTGATCGCCGTTCCGCTGTCCTTCTCTCATCGCCACCAATCTGTGTGATTTGGGTCGGCGCTGATCGGCAGCCTGCTGTTTCTGCTGGCGGTCGAGTTTCTCAACACCGCGATCGAGCGCCTGTGCACATCACGTGCAGCCCGAAATTGCACGCAGCGATCCGCGTGACCAAGGATCTCGGCTCGGCGGCGGTGTTCTTCGCCATTGCGCTTGCCGCGCTGATCTGGATCGCGGCGCTCGCTCGCGCGCTTCGGGTTTTGACCTAGCGGTCGCGCGACATGGCGGTGACCCGTGTCCAACTGGCAGCTCCGCGACTCGGAGCGGATCATCAAGGGCAATGAGGCTCTGCTCGGGCGAAAGCATCTCATCGTCGGCATGACGCGCATCCGCAACGAGGCGCTGATCCTGCCAGACACGCTCGACTATCTCGCGACCCAAGTCGATGCCATCGTCGCCTATGACGATGCCGAGCACCGACGAGACCGTCGATATCCTGCGCAAGCATCCGAAGGTCGCGCTGATCGTCGCCAACCAAGCCTGGGAGACAGGATGTCGACGCGCGCGCAAGCGCGCCGAGGGGAGGCATCGCGGGCTCCTGCTCGACATGGCGCGCGCCGAGCTGCCGCATGACTGGATGTTCTGCTTCGATCCCGACGAGCGCGTCACCGGCGACCTGCCGAGCTTTCGTCGCGAGCCTCGAGGCGGACGCCTCCGACGCGGTGCGCGTGCAACTGTTCGACGCCTATATGACGCCGGAGGATTGCGCGCCCTATCGGCCCGATCTGCCGCTGCTCCACTTCCGCCGCTTCTACGGCCCGGAGCAGAGGGACATTCTGATGCTGTGGCGGAACCGCCCGGCGATCCATTTCGCCGAGGGCATGGCCGGACGCCAGGCGGCATGAGCAACGTCAAGATCGACCTCCACTGCCAGCACTACGGCAAGTCGCTCTCGGTCGATCATTGGGAGGAGACTTGCGACTACTACATCCGCCACTTCCCGTTCGAGACCTACGGGAAGAAATGGACCGAGCGCAAAGGACAGGCCATCCACACCGAATCCGATTTCAAGCGGCCCTCTACGAATGGGGCGATGACGCTGTTCGCCAACGCCGTGCGGCATGTGACTGATCCCACAGCGACTTGACTGGAATGCCAGGCTCGCCGGAGAGCTATCGGACTGCCGGGGCAATGGGGATCGGCGCGGGCGATGAATCGAAGCGATTTACGTCCTGGGGATTGCCGCCGCCATCCTCGTCAATATCGCGGCGCTGACGCTGCTCGTTCTTCGCTACATTCCATTTCCGGCCACTGCGCGCGCGACAGGCATCATCGCGCATTTGCCTCGGCCTCTTCTCGCTCGAGCATTTCGTCGGGCTCGGCTCTCTCTACCCTCTCTTCCTGCCGCTGACGGCGCTGTCGCTCTTCGGTGATCTGGAGCGAGCGGGCGTGGTTCTCCGACGAGACATTCAGGACGAGCGAGATCGTCTTTCTGTGCGCGCTCCTCTATGGCGCCATGTGGCCGATTGTCGTTTCCGGAGGTTGTCGAGGACAACGACCGTCTTACCGATTTCCATTTCGTCTGCGAACTATCTGGCCGGTGCCAAGCTGCCCCCGGTGGATTATTGGCTCCCTTACCAGCGGCTCGATTACTACTACACGTTCCAGCATTACAGCGCGGCGCTGCTCGGCCGGCATCTTCGGCCTCGGCCCCGGCGCGAGCTTCACTCTAGCGTCGATCATCCTTCCTGCTCTGGTCCTCGGCTTGGCCTGGGAGTTCCTCACTCTTCTCCGCGTGCGGCTCGTGCGGCGAAACTCCTCTCGATGGTGGCGCTTGCCATCGGCGAGGAACGGGACTCTCGCCGCTCCTGCATGTGATCATAGTCGGCGCCTTCCGCCGACTTCCTGCAGCTGCGGCTCTGCCGTCGACGCCTTGATCTTCAATTCCGCTTCCTCGGCCATGTTCGACAACTCCGCTCGCGTCGGCGACTTGGCAAGCCGTCTTCAGCGAAAGTGCCGCATTCAGTGCGGCTGCCGATCGAGACCTTCGGCTATCAATATGCGATCGGCGGCTATCACGCGGTGCTGTCGGGCTTTCTGCTGCAGTTCCTGGCGCTCACCATCATGGCGGCCATCCCGCGCTCGTCGAAAGCCGTTCGCACGCGGCTCGAATTCGTCCTCGGTCTCACGGTGCCGCTCGCGCTCTGCTGCGCACGCCTGGGTGTTTCCACTCCAGGCGGCGTTGGTCGGTGCCTGGACGCTGTGGGACCGGCGCAATTCAGGCACGTGGCACTGCTCGCACCCGCGGCCGGCGCCGGTGCCGGGGTGCTGCTGCTCTGCCGTTTCTTCGCCGGCCTAAGCGCCGGGGCCGGCTACATGCAAGTGGCGCTCGTCACTCGCGACGCGCACGCGCCAATCGTCGCAGTTCCTGATCGTGTGGTGGCCGTTGCTCGTGCTCAGCTTTCGCCGTGCCGCTCGCCGGGCAGGCGCGATCCTTTGCCGGATTCTGACCCTGCTGTTTCTCGCGCTTCTCATCTTCGTCGAATTTTTCAGCGCGCCGGACGGCCTCTATGGACGATTTCATCAGGTTCAATCCGTCCTGAAATGGTGGGCTGGATCTACACCGGCGGCGTCTTTTCGATCTCTGCCGCTGCTTGCCGGGATGAGCCGGGTGGGCCGCATCGCGGCGGTCGGTGCTCGTCGCTTATCTCGGTGTTTGCCGTCGACGCCGGGCGCTGCCTCTGCACTTTCGCTCCCACGCCTTCGCCGGAAAGATCGACGGCACCAGCTTCTATGCGCAGGATCGCTCGAACGGCCGGATGCTGCGCTACCTCACGGACGCCCCGCCGGGATCGTGCTCGAACGCGATCCATGAGGAGTTTCCGCGCGACACCGGGATCTATGGCAGCTTCGCGCAGAAGCCTAACCTCGTCGGGCTCCCCTACGCCCTCGGTGTGGAAGAAGAGCTGCCGGAGCTGCCCGCGCCTGGTCGCCAAGATCGACAGCTTCTACGCCGGAACGCTTCCTGGACGCGGCGCGCTTTCTGACCGACCACGATGTCCGCTACGTCGTCTGGTCCATCCGCGAAAGCAAGGACATTGACGCCTGGAAGAGCATCATGCAGGCGATCGATACCGACTACCGCTGGATGGAGTTCTCCACCACGCCAGAGACGCATGTCGGCCTCTGGATCCGCCGCTGACCGCCGCGCTACGGCGTCGTCGCTGAGCCCAGGTCGTGATATCACGTGAGCATGGCTGGCGAAGCGATTCTGCATCATCGGCATCGACCCGGGGCTCAGGCGGACGGGGTGGGGGATCATTGATTCCGACGGGGTCAGGCTCGCGCTTCGTCGCTTGCGGCTCGGTCGTGCTCGACGACGGCGAGAGCGCTCGGCGTCAGGCTCCGCCAGTTGTTCGATGGGCTGCAGGAGGTGCTTGCCCGCCTTTCGCCGGTCGAGGCGGCCATCGAGCAGACCTTCGTCAACCGCGACGCCTCCGCCACGCTGAAGCTCGGCCAGGCCCGCGGCATCGCCATGCTGGTGCCGGCGCTTCTCGGCGTCTCAATCGCCGAATACGCGCCGAACGCCATCAAGAAGACCGTGGTCGGCGCCGGCCACGGCGACAAGGTGCAGATCAGGGCTATGGTGGCGCGGCTTCTGCCGCGCGCCGTGGCCGACAGCGCCGATGCCGCCGACGCGCTCGCCATCGCCATCACCCACGCCCATTGCCGGGCCTGGCGACGGTTGGAGGCGGCGGTCGCGCTCGCGGCGAGGGCGCGCCATGATCGGCAAGCTCACCGGGCGCCTCGACGAGGTCGGGCCTTCGACGCTGATCGTCGATGTGAACGGCGTTGGCTATGAGGTGACCTGCGCCGCGCGAACGCTCGCCGTCGCTGCCTGCGGTCGGGGAGATCGTGACGCTCGCCATCGACACTCATATGCGCGACGATTCGATCAGATTGTATGGCTTCGCCACCGAGCATGAGCGCGCCTGGTTCAGGGCGTTGCAGACGGTGCAAGGCGTCGGTGCCAAGGTGGCGCTCGCGGTGCTCGGCACGCTCGATGCCGCCGATCTCGCCAATGCCGTGGCGCTCCAGGACAAGACACATGGTGGCGCGGGCGCCGGGCGTGGGGCCCAAGGTCGCTGCCCGCATCGTCGCCGAGCTGCAAGGACAAGATGCCGTCGCTGGCGCCGGCGATCAGGCCAGGCGGAGGACTGGCGCCGGTTGCGATCCTTCCCGAAGGGCGTCGGCGCGCGACGCGGTCTCGGCGCTGACCAATCTCGGCTATGGCCACGCCCAGGCCGCTGCGGCGGTTTCGCTTGCCGTCGGCAAGGCTGGGCGCGAGGCGCGTACCGAGGAGCTGATCCGCCTCGGGCTTAGGGAGCTCGCCCAATGAGCGAACGGATGCTGGCCGCGGCGCGGCGCGACGAGGATCAGGCGGAGACCTCGCTCCGCCCGCAAACCTCGGCGAGTTCATCGGCCAGCCGAAAGTCTGCGCCAATCTGAAAGTGTTCATCGAGGCGGCGCGCGGCCGGCGCGAGGCGCTCGACCACGTGCTGTTCGCCGGACCTCCGGGCCTCGGCAAGACGACGCTCGCCCAGATCGTGGCGCGCGAGCTCGGCGTGAATTTCCGCGCGACGTCAGGCCCGGTGATCGCCAAGGCCGGCGACCTCGCCGCGCTCCTCACCAATCTCGAGGACCGCGACGTGCTGTTCATCGACGAGATCCATCGGCTGAACCCGGCGGTCGAGGAAATCCTCTATCCGGCCATGGAGGACTTCCAGCTCGATCTCATCATCGGCGAGGGGCCGGCGGCGCGTTCGGTCCGCATCGACCTTCCCGCTTCACGCTTGTCGGCGCCACCACGCGTACCGGTCTGCTCACCACGCCGCTCAGAGAACGCTTCGGCATTCCCATCAGGCTCGACTTCTACGGCGTGCCGGAGCTTGAGGAGATCGTGCGGCGCGGCGCACGGCTGCTCAGCCTGCCGCTCACGCCGGAGGGCGCGCATGAGATCGCGCGGCGGGCGCGCGGCACGCCGCGGGTGGCGGGGCGGCTGCTGCGCCGCGTGCGCGACTTCGCGTCCGTGGAAGGATCGGGCGCGGTCGATGCCAGGATTGCCGACCGCGCGCTCGCCCAGCTCGAAGTGGATGCGCGCGGGCTCGATGCGCTCGATCATCGCTATTTGCGCTGCATCGCCGTGAATTACGGCGGCGGTCCGGTCGGCATCGAGACGCTCGCCGCGGCGCTGTCGGAGCCGCGCGACGCCATCGAGGAGATCATCGAGCCTTATCTGCTCCAGCAGGGCTTCATCGCGCGAACCCCGCGCGGCCGCGTGCTCACGCAGAGCGCCTTCGCCCATCTCGGCATGCAGGCGCCGGATCGCCCCGCCCAATTCGGCCTGTTCAACGGCAGCGACGAATGATCGAGCGAGCAAATGGCCGGATCCTTGCCGGGCGGATCGAGGGCGAGACGCATGTGCCTGCCGATGCGCGTCTATTACGAGGACACCGATTTCGCCGGCCACGTCTATCACGCCAACTACCTGAAGTTCTGCGAGCGCGGCCGGTCCGACTTCATCAGGCTGCTCGGCATCGACCATCAGAGCCTCGCCGCCGCCAAAATGGGCGAGCCCGGCGTTTTCGTCGTGCGTCACATCGAGATCGATTATCTGAAGCCCGCCGCAGGTCGATGAGGTGCTCGAAGTGGTGACGCGCTGCGCTCACATCGGCGGCGCGTCGCTGGTCCTCGCCCAAGAGGTTCGGCGGGGAGAGACTGCGGTCGCCCGCGCGCGCGTTACCGTCGTGCTCGTCTCCCCTCGGGCAAGCCGCAGCGAATTGGCGCGCTTATTCGGAGCGCGCTTGAACGGTTCGTTAACCAGCGCGCGTAAGGGTATCTCTGAACAGCCGGATTTGCCGCACCTCAGGCGGGGGCGGGCGCGGGCCGCTAAGGGTTAATAGGTCCAAGTTTAGTCACATTCGCTCGGGTAAGGTCCCGCCCTCAGCAAGAGGCGGCGCTCTCTCCGGCGATGTTCGTCTTTAGCCCGAGGGCCGTTGTGGCCCGGCGGGCAGCTGCCGTTTCGACCGGGCGATAAGCCCGAGAGAGACGCTTTGGAGCTCGCCACGAGGCCGTCATGACCCCGCCTGATGTCGCCGTCGCCGTCGATCTGTCGGTGTGGGAGCTGTTTCAGCAACGCTCACATCGTCGTCAAGCTGGTGATGATCGGGCTGTTGGCCGCCTCGGTGTGGAGCTGGGCGATCATCCTCGAGAAATTCTTCCTGTTCGCCAAGACGCGGAAAGAGACCGACAAGTTCGAGCAGGTGTTCTGGTCGGGGCAATCGCTGGTCGAGCTCTATCAAGCGCTCAGTCAGCGCCGGAACACCGGCATGGCGGCGCTGTTCGTCGCCGGCGATGCGCGAATGGATGCGCAGCAGCGAGCTCAAGCTCACCCGGCACCCAGCTCAGGGTGCAGAAGGTGATGGATGTCACCATCAGCCGCGAGGTCGAGCGCTTGGAACGCCGGCTCACTTTCCTCGCCACCGTCGGTTCGACCGCGCCCTTTGTCGGACTGTTCGGCACGGTGTGGGGCATCATGACGAGCTTTCAGGCCATCGCCGTGAGCAAGAACACCAACCTCGCAGTGGTGGCGCCCGGCATCGCAGAGGCGCTGTTCGCCACCGCGCTCGGCCTGCTCGCCGCCATTCCGGCGGTCATTTTCTATAACAAATTCAACAGCGAAGTGGCACGGCACGCGGCGCGACTGGAAGGCTTCGCCGATGAGTTCGCGGCCATTCTGTCGCGCCAGATCGACAAGACCACGGTTTGAGGAACGAATGAGATGAGTGCGGGACTTCAACCGGGCGGAGCACTGAGCAGCAGGCGCGCAAGGCGTCGCTCGGCGCGGCCGATGAGCGAGATCAACGTGACGCCGATGGTCGACGTCATGCTCGTGCTCCTGATCATCTTCATGGTGACGGCGCCGCTGCTCACCGTCGGCGTGCCGATCGAGTTGCCGAAGTCGGAAGCGAAGCAGCTCGAAGGCGACAAGGAGCCGCTCACCATCAGCGTCGATCCGAAAGGGAAAATCTTCCTGCAGGAAACTGAACTTCAAATCGACGAAATTGTGCCCAAACTGACTGCTATTGCTAAGAACGGGTACGACGAGCGCATTTTCGTGCGCGGCGACCGCCGGGTGAATTACGGCGTCGTCAGCGAGGGTCATGGGGACAATCAGCGCAGCCGGCTTTCGCCGGATCGCGCTCATCTCCGATCTAGAGCAAAAGCCGCAATAGGGGACACGTAGGTTGCGCAAGAGCGCCATCATCTCCATCGCGCTGCATCTCGCGATTCTGCTGTGGGTCTTGGTGGTGTTTCCCTCAGGCCGCGCGCTCGACGCGCCGATGATCGAGGACGTTCCCATCGACATCGTCACGCCGTCGGAGTTCACCAAGATCAAGGCTGGCATGGTGGACGCGAAGGACGATGGCGCCGCTTGCGCCTAAGCCCGAGGAGCCGAAGCCGAAGGCGGTGGCGGAGAAAGAGCCTCCCAAGCCTCCGAAGACTGAAGCCGTACCTCCGCCGCCGCCGGCGCCGCCGAGAAGGCGGAAGAGAAGCCCGAGCCGAAGCCTGAGAAGGTGGAGAAGCCGAAGGAAGCCGAGGCGAAGAGAGCCTCTGCCCAAGAAGGCGGAAGCCAAGCCGGAAAAGCCGAAGGTCAAGCCGAAGCCAAAGCCTGCGCCTCAGGCCGAGAAGAAGCGCGACGTCAACGTCGACCGCATGGCGGCGCTGCTCAACAAGATTCCCGATGCGGCGAGAGAGGCGCGCACCGAGGATGCGCCGCAAGACACGCCGAGAAAGAAGGTGAAGGGGCAATCGAGCGGCAGAGAGATGACCATGGCGGTCAATGAGATCGACGCGCTCAGGGCCAAGATTGCGCAATGCTGGAACCCGCCGCCCGGCGGTCTCGGCGCCGACGCCATCATCGTGAAGCTCAGGCTGCAGCTTAACGAGGACGGCAGCCTCATCGGCTACCCGACGGTCGCCAACAGCGGCTTCTCGCCCTTCTTCCAGGCCGCTGCCGACAGCGCCGTGCGCGCCGTCTACCAGTGCCAGCCATACGAGCTGCCGGCAGAGAAGTACGCCGTGTGGCGCGACATGATCCTCAATTTCGACCCAAGACAGATGTATGGAAGCGGTTAGCTGCCACATCGCATGAACGATTCGAAGCCATGATCGACCTCAATCCTCCATCGACATTCCGACGTGCCTGCCGATTCGCTGCTCGCCTTCTCTGCGCGCTCACCTTCATGAACGCCGGCTTGACACCGGCACACGCGGTGGTTGAGCTCAATATCACGCAAGGCAACATCCAGCCGATGCCGATCGCCATTCCAGATTTCGCGGGCGACGGCTCGATCGATGCCAGGCAGCGCGCGAGATCTCCGACGTGGTGTCGAACGATCTCAAATCTTCGGGGCTGTTCCTGCCGATCGATCCGGCTGCGTTCATCGAGAAGGACTCGACGTTGCGCGCGCGCCGCGCTTCGAGGACTGGCGGCCGATCAATGCCCAGGCGCTGGTCGTCGGCAAAATCGGCAATAGTGACGGCAAGTTACGGGCCGAGTTTCGCCTCTGGGACGTGCTATCCGGCAAGCAGCTCGCCGGCGAGCAGTTCTTCACGCGGGCGAGGGACGCCCGCCGTGTCGGTCACATCATCGCCGACGTCGATCTACGAGCGCATCACCGGCGAGAAGGGCTATTTCGACACGCGCGTGGTGTTCGTCGATGAGTCTGGACCCAAGAATAAGCGCGTCAAACGCCTCGCCATCATGGATCAGGATGGCTACAACGTGCGGTTGCTGACCACCGGAAAGGACTTGGTGCTCACGCCGCGGTTCAGCCCGTCGACGCAAGAGATCACCTACATGTCCTTCGCCGGCGACGACCCAAAGGTCTATCTGCTCAACATCGAGACCGGGCAGAAGGAGATCGTCGGGAACCTTTCCGGGCATGACCTTCGCGCCGCGCTTCTCGCCGGACGGCCAGCGGATCGTCATGAGCCTCGAGCAGGCGGGTGCCGCGAACGTCTACGCCATGGATCTGCGCAGCCGGCGCACTGTTCAGCTCACCAACAGCCAGGCGATCAATACCTCGCCCTGTTATGCGCCGGACGGGCGGCAGATCGCGTTCCAAAGCGACCGGGACGGGTCTCAGCAGATCTACGTGATGAACGCCAATGGCTCTGGTCAGCGGCGCATCAGCTCGGGGAGCGGGAGCTATTCCACCCCGGTGTGGTCGCCGCGTGGCGATCTCATCGCCTTCACCAAGCATGGCCGGCGGCCAATTCCTCATCGGCGTGATGAAGCCCGACGGCTCGGGCGAGCGCGTCCTGACCGAGGGATTCCACAACGAGGGACCCACCTGGGCGCCGAATGGCAGGGTACTGATGTTCTTCCGGAATCGCCCGGCGCCGCTGGTGGCCCGAGGCTCTTTACCATCGACCTCACGGGCTATAACGAGCGCCTCGTTGCCACGCCCGTCCTTCGGCTCCGATCCGGCCTGGTCGCCGCTGATCAACTAGCCGAAATTCATCTCGGAATCGGCCCGAAAAACGGCTCTCGTCTCGGCCTCAGTCTCGATGCGAAACGCCTGTTATCCTTATGTTAACTATACCTTGATCAGGCTCCTTTCGCCTTGTAGCCTGACCAGGTGCTCGGGGATGAGATTCGGCGTGGCATTTTGGCATCAATAACCGACAAAACGGTCGCCGGACAGCAGTCCGTACTTGATCTGAAAGCGCCGCACCGGTACATGCAAAAACGGCACTTGCCGTTTAACCAAAGGAGAGAAGACCATGCAGGGTTTGAAGGGCGTTATCGTCGTCGCCACGATTGTGGCCGCCGCCGTTGCGCTGGGCGGCTGTTTCCATCACGAGAAGGCTGTAACGCAGGAGCCCCTGAAGCTCGGTTCAGCCGACGTCGTGGTCGAGCAGGTCGTTCGCGTCTAACGCACGCGAAACACAAGATTTGGGGCGGAGGGGGATCATCTTCCGCAATTTGGATCTGGATGCCGGGACGCCGAAGCATAGCTGCGGCGCCCCAGGCATCCCTTCCATTTTATAGACTCACCTATTCGACAGGGTGCGCTCTCGCGCTGGCCAAGCTCCTGACAAGTTCGAGGGCATAGGGGTTCGTTAAGGGTTTACCCCTAACGATTCCTAAAATGCGGCTAGCGGGAGTAACCAAATTATGGGGTTGAGTGGTGGGGTTAGGCGCGCCTGCAGGATTGCAGGCGTTCTCGCCGTTGCCATCGTCCTAGCGGCGTGTGCGAAAAGTCAGTTGCCGCCTAAGGAATATGGGGTGGGTTCCGTCGGTGGCGCTGCGCCGGGGACAGCTCAGGATTTCACTGTCCAATGTCGGGGACGTCGTCCATTTCGAGGTCGACAGCTCGTCACTGACCGGAGAGGCGCAAGGCATCCTGCAAAAGCAGGCTGTCTGGCTTAACCAATATCCGCAATACACGGTCACCATCGAAGGCCACGCCGACGAGCGGGGCACGCGCGAATACAACATCGCGCTGGGGGCCCGCCGGGCGACGGCGGTGAGAGGATACCTCGCCCAGCAGGGCGTGAGCGCAAGCCGCATCCGCACCATCTCCTATGGCAAGGAGCGGCCGATCGCGGTCTGTGACGACATCTCGTGCTGGTCGCAGAATCGCCGGGCGCAGACGGTGCTCAACAACGGGGCGATGGCGAGCTACTAGCCTTTTGGCCAATCACAGTTTGGCCCCAAAAGCGGAAGCAAATGAGCCATGTTGCGGGCGGCCATTGGCGGCTATAGTCCCGCGACCGTGCGAAGCTTCTGACAAGGCTGATACCCGTGACCTCTTCGACTTTGATTGAGCGCAAGCGATCGCGCTTGGCGACCGTATTGGCGGAAGCGTCGCTTCTGCTTCTCCTTGGCGTGACCCCGGCTCTCGCCCAACAGGCCGTGCCCCAGGCTGAACCACAGCAAGCGCCCTCGGCCGAGGCCGCTGCGCCCGCCGCGCCGCCGGACCGGATCGGCCGGCTGGAGCAGCAAATCGCCGATCTCCAAGCCATGGTGGCCGCGCTCGAGGTCGCTCGTGAAGGCAAAGCCGGATGTGACGCTGCCGCAGGAAAGTGCCGGCGGCGATGCGGGCCAGAGTCTCGGCAATGCCGCGGGTCTCACTGCCAGGGTCGATTCGCTTGAGACGCAGATCGGCGCGCTCACGAGCCAGCTCGAGTTGATGACGCAGCAGCTCGGCGCGCTCGAGGCGAAGCTTGGCGGGGCGGGGGCGCCGCAGCAGCTCGCGCCGCCGCAAGGCGACGAGGCGCTGCCGCCGCCTCAAGGCGACGATCCGTTGCCGGAGCTTCCCGGGCGGCAGGGCCGTGCTCCGGCTGATCCATCCGCCGCGCAAGGGCGAGGCGCGTAAGGCAGGTTGCCGATGGCGACGCCAATCTCCTTGGGCGAGGCGCGTGCAGCTTTCGCTCCGCTCATCAGCTTCCCCGGCTTGCGCTTGCGGTGTCGGGCGGCGCGGACAGCATGGCGCTGCTCCACCTCATCGCGCGCTGGCGTGTCGAGGACGCACTCAAGCGAGAGGTCACGGTGTTGACGGTCGATCACGGGCTCCGTGCCAGAATCGCACGAGGAAGCCGCGATGGTGGGGCGGATGGCTGCGAGCCTCGGCCTGCCACATGCCGTTCTCACCTGGACGCGCGAGGAGCGGCACAGCGGAGGCCTGCGAAGAGCGGGCGCGGGCCGGGCGCTACGACCTCATGGCGGCCTATTGCCAGGCTCACGACATCCCGGCGCTCGTCACCGCGCATCATCTCGACGATCAGGCCGAGACGTTTCTCATGCGGCTCAAGCGCGGCAGCGGGCTCGACGGGCTTGCCGCCATCCCTCAGGAAAGCGTGTGGTCCGGCGTCGCCGTGCTGCGTCCGCTGCTCGACATTCCCAAAGCGCGGCTTGCCGTCACACTGACTGACGCCGGCATCCCTGGGTGGAAGATCCGAGCAACCGCGATCAGCGATTCGAACGCGCGAGGATGCGCGCTTGCAGCGATGCGCTGGCAAAACTCGGATTGACGCCTGAGGCGCTCGCGCGCTCGGCTGAGCGGCTCCGGCGGGCGCGGGCGGCACTCGATCACGCCGCGGACGCGTTCCTCGCCGAGCATGGCGCCGTGAGCGAAGCCGGTTATTGCCTCATTGCACGCGACGCGCTCATCGCCGTGCCAGCGGAAATCGCTCTTCGCGTGCTTGCGCGGGCGGTCAACGCCGTGGGCGGGCGCGAGACACCGCTGCAGGCTTGCGAAGCTCGAGACGCTGCTTGCCAATCTCGTCGAGAGCCCGAAAGCGGCGCACACGCTCGGCGGTTGCCGTCTGCAGCCCGCCGGTGAACGCCTCGGCGTTTTTCGTGAGACGAGGGGGACTGGGCTTCCCACGCTGCGCCTCGCTCCCGGGGAACGCGCGCTGTGGGACAACCGCTTCAGAGTCGAGCTTGAGGCAAGCGCGAGCGCGCCCGTCACCGTCGGCGCGCTCGGCGAGGCGCGCTGGCGCGACCTTCGTGCCTCCGCCTCTTGGCTCACGGCGCTGCCGCGCTTCGCCGGCGCCACGCTTCCGGCGTGCCTTGCAGGAGGATCGATCGTGCTCCCGCGCCTTGGGCCTGGCCCCGATGGCGTTGACGAGGCAACGGTTTGCTTCAGGGCGCGTTTCGTCAATGCGCCCTCAGCGCGCCGCATTTGAGGAATGCCGTTGAGGAAGCGTGTACTTCTTTAGGCTAGCTTTACTTGGAAATGGGTTCGTTCCCACCTATGTTAAGAAATCCTATAGGTTAGTGAGGGTCCGCCAGCGAGGGCCTAAGGCCGGCGAATTCGGTGCCGGGGTCCTTATCAGTGCGGTTCAACCAGGGTCGTCATGAATTCGAATTTCCGCAACTTCGCCATCTGGGTTTTCATCGGCCTCTTGCTGGTGGCTCTGTTCAATCTGTTTCAGAGCCCCGGCGTTCATGTCCGCGGCAATGAAATCAGCTTCTCGCAGCTCCTGAGCGACGTCGATAGCGGCAGCGTGCAGGATGTGACCATCGCGGGCAATCAAATCACCGGCCACTATTCGGATGGCCGCAATTTCCAGACCTATGCGCCCAACGATCCCGGTCTGGTCGACAGGCTGAACAAGAAGGGCGTGAAGATCACCGCCAAGCCGTCCGAGGACGACGTGCCGTCGCTGCTCGGCGTGCTCGTGTCGTGGTTCCCCATGCTGCTGCTCATCGCCGTGTGGATCTTCTTCATGCGCCAGATGCAGTCCGGCGGCGGCCGGGCCATGGGCTTCGGCAAGTCCAAGGCGAAGCTGCTCACCGAGCGCCATGGCCGCGTCACCTTCGACGACGTCGCCGGCGTCGATGAGGCGAAGGAAGATCTGCAGGAGATCGTCGAGTTCCTGCGCGATCCGCAGAAGTTTCAGAAGCTCGGCGGGCGCATCCCGCGCGGCGCGCTGCTCGTCGGCCCTCCCGGCACCGGCAAGACGCTGCTCGCCCGCGCCATCGCCGGCGAGGCCAATGTGCCGTTCTTCACCATCTCGGGCTCCGACTTCGTCGAGATGTTCGTTGGCGTCGGCGCATCCGCGCGTGCGCGACATGTTCGATCAGGCCAAGAAGAACGCGCCGTGCATCATCTTCATCGACGAGATCGACGCCGTCGGCCGTCATCGCGGCGCAGGTCTCGGCGGCGGCAATGACGAGCGCGAGCAGACGCTCAATCAGCTGCTCGTCGAGATGGACGGCTTCGAGTCCAACGAGGGCATCATCCTGATCGCGGCGACCAACCGTCCCGACGTGCTCGATCCGGCGCTGCTGCGTCCAGGCCGGTTCGACCGCCAGGTGGTGGTGCCGCGTCCCGACATCATCGGGCGCGAGAAGATCCTCAAGGTGCATGTGCGCAAGGTGCCGCTCGCTCCCGATGTGGACTTGCGCGTCATCTCCCGCGGTACGCCAGGCTTCTCCGGCGCGGATCTCGCCAACCTCGTGAACGAGGCGGCGCTGCTCGCCGCGCGCCGGTCGAAGCGGCTCGTCACCCAGCTCGAGTTCGAGGACGCCAAGGACAAGGTCATGATGGGCGCCGAGCGCCGCTCCATGGTCATGACCGAGGAGGAGAAGACGCTGACCGCCTATCACGAGGGCGGCCATGCTCTCGTCGCGCTCCATCAGGAGGCGTCAGATCCGGTGCACAAGGCAACCATCATCCCGCGCGGCCGTGCGCTGGGCATGGTCATGCGGCTGCCTGAGCGCGACATGCTGTCCTACACGCGCGCCAAGCTTAAGGCCGACATCACTGTCGCCATGGGCGGACGCGTGGCAGAGGAACTTGTGTTCGGCTACGAGAAGGTCACCTCGGGTGCCTCCTCGGATATCAAGATGGCGACGCTACTGGCGCGCGCCATGGTCACGCAATACGGCATGTCCGATAAGCTCGGGCCGCTCGCCTACGGCGACAACGAGGAAGAGGTGTTCCTCGGCCATTCCATCGCGCGGACCCAGAACATGTCCGACGAAACTCAGACCATCGTCGACGAGGAGATCCACCGCCTGGTCGATGAGGGTTACGAGACGGCGCGCAAGATCATCGATGAGCATATCGACGATCTGCATTTGCTCGCGCGCGGGCTGCTCGAATACGAGACGTTGTCCGGCGACGAGATCAAGGACTTGCTCAAGGGCAAGCCGCCGGTGCGCGAATTCGCGGCCGACATCTCGCCACGTCCGACGCCGGCCTCGGCCGTGCCCACCGCTGGCCGCGGCAAGAAGGCGCCGCCTGAGCCCGAGCCAGACACTGGCGGCATGGCGCCTCAGCCCACGAGCTGAGGTCTCATTCTTCATCCAACCTAAATTGCGTCATGCCCGGCCTTCGTGCCGGGCATCCACGTTTTTGAGTCACGCTCGAAACAAGAGAAATTCGTGGATGGCCGGGACCTGCCTGCGCGAAGCCAAGCGTCGCTTCGACGAAGGCAGGCAAGCCCCGGCCATGACGTGGGGTGGAGATGTCGGCGCAGCATGCTAAGGCAGTCGCCATGGCGGACGCGAAGCTCTATCTCAGGCCCATCGGCTTCTCTACGGCGACACGGCGGCCGAGGCTGTGGCGGAGGGCATGGCACTCCCTTGGCAGGAGGCGTCCAATCTCCTTCACTGCGGCAGAGCTGATCGAGGGCACGCCGAGCAGCACGGAGCGGCGGCTCCTCGGCGCAAAGGATCTCGCCGCTTCGCGCGACTCCGACCTCGCCCGCGTGCTCGAGCGCATCACGACGCCGCGCCAGCCCTTCGCAGGGCTCGCCTTCACGCGCCCCCTGATCATGGGCATCGTCAACGTCACGCCGGACTCATTCTCGGACGGCGGCCTCTACGACAAGACGGAAGGCGCGATCGTTCGGGCCGCCGAGTTGGCTGCAGCCGGCGCCGATATCGTCGATGTGGGGGAGAGTCGACCCGTCCGGGCTCCGATCCGGTGGAGGAGGGCGACGAGCTCGGCCGCGTGGTGCCGGTGCTCGAGGGGCTCGCCGGGCTCAATGCCGCAATCTCCATCGACACGCGAAAGGCGACCGTGGCGCGGGCCGCGGCACACGCCGGCGCCAAGATCTTCAACGACGTCTCGGCGCTGACCTATGACCGGGACAGCCTCGCCGCGGCGGCTGAGACCGGGCTTTCCGTCGATCCTCATGCATGCCAAGGGCGAGCCCAAGACCATGCACCTCGATCCCCGCTATGACGACGTGGTGCTCGAGGTTTACGACTATCTCGAGGGCCGCATCGCCGCGGCGGAAGCGGCCGGCATCGAGCGCGCCCGCATCGCCGCCGACCCCGGGATCGGCTTCGGCAAGACCATGGACCATACTCTCGCGCTGCTCGCCAATCTCAGCCTGCTGCATGGGCTCGGGGTGCCGCTCCTGGTCGGCGCCTCGCGCAAGCGCTTCATCGGCGGGGTGGCAGGCGGCGAAACACCGCAGTCGCGGGAGCCAGGTTCCTTCGCCGTCGCCCTTGCGGCGGCGGCGCAAGGTGCCCAGATTTTGCGGGTTCATGACGTGGCCGGAACGCGCCAGGCGCTCTCCGTCTGGCGGGCGAGCGTGGCCGGAACAGGCGCCTAACCCGCTTGCGTCATGGAAAAAGGGGTTAAACCCCTGATTCACCAATCGGAATTGGTGTAACTTTTGCTTACACTTTGTGAACGGCTGTGGAATAGAGCAGGAGCATAATTCCATGACACGCCGACCTAATCGCAAAAGGCGGGCGGCGCCTTTGGGGGACTAGGGGGACATCGGCCCATGGCTCGCAGATTCTTTGGCACGGATGGAATCCGTGGCAGCGCCAATTCCACACCCATGACGTCAGAGGTGGCGCTCCGCGTGGGCATGGCCGCCGGCAAGCTTTTCACCAACGGCTCCTACCGCCATCGCGTGGTGATCGGCAAGGATACGCGGCTCTCCGGCTATATGATCGAGATCGGCGCTCGTGTCGGGCTTCACCGCCGTGGGCATGGACGTCTTCCTGCTCGGGCCGATGCCGACTCCGGCCGTCGCCATGCTGACGCGCGTCGCTCCGCGCCGATCTCGGCGTGATGATCTCGGCCTCGCACAATCCGTTTGCCGATAACGGCATCAAGCTGTTCGGCCCCGACGGCTACAAGCTCTCCGACGATACCGAGCTTCAGGTCGAGGAGCTGATGCTCGGCGACATGACCGAGCTGCTGGCAGCGCCTGAGAAGATCGGCAGGGCGACCCGCATCGACAGCGCGCGGGAGCGCTATATCGAATTCGCCAAGCGCACGCTGCCCAAGAACCTCCGCTTCGACGGCATCAGGGCGGTGATCGATTGCGCCAACGGGGCGGCCTACAAGGTGGCGCCGGAGGCGCTGTGGGAGCTTGGCGCCGAGGTGGTCAAGCTCGGGGTCGATCCAGACGGCTTCAACATCAACAAGGATTGCGGCTCGACCGCGCCGGGCGATCTCATCCGCAAGGTCAACGAGGTGCGCGCCGATATCGGCATCGCGCTCGACGGCGACGCCGACCGCGTGGTCATCGTCGACGAGAAGGGTCAGATGATCGACGGCGATCAGCTCATGGCGGTCATCGCCGAGATCCTGGCTGCGGCGCGGGCGCGCTTGCCGGCGGCGGCATCGTCGCCACGGTCATGTCCAATCTCGGGCTCGAGCGCTATCTCGCAGGACCTCGGTCTCGGTCTGCAGCGCACGCCGGTGGGCGACCGTTACGTGGTCGAGCACATGCGCCAGCACGGCTACAATGTCGGCGGCGAGCAGTCAGGGCCATATCGTGCTGTCCGATTATTCGACCACCGGCGACGGCCTGGTCACCGCGCTTGCAGATCCTCGCCGTGGTGGCGCAGAGCGGCAAGCCGGTGAGCGAGATCTGCAACCGCTTCGAGCCGCTGCCGCAAGTCCTGAAGAACGTCCGCTACAAGAACGGCCATCAGCCGTTGGACAACATCGCCGTGCGCAAGGCGATCGACAGCGGCAAGTCGCGGCTCGGCAAGACCGGCCGCCTCGTCATCCGCCCGTCCGGCACCGAGCCGGTGATCCGCGTCATGGCGGAGGGCGACGACGTGAAGCTCGTTGATACGGTGGTCTCCGACATCGTGCACGCGCTCACCGACGCCGCGGCGTAGAGCAAAATCTCTCGCCTGAGCCTCGTCATTGCCGGGCTTGACCCGGCAATCCGATCCATTGCGCCCCACGTGTTGAGAGGTCACGGCATGGATGCCCGGACCAAGTCCGGGCATGACGAGGTATTTCTCGGCGATCTTTCTCGAAGCGCTACTCAGGCCAGACATAAGCGACGACGCGCCCGCGCGCATATTTGCCGACGCCGACGCTGCGGGCGCCGGAGCGTCCGGAGTGATTGCCGCTGACCAACGTGACCTGACTTCCGTGCACTTCCTTCACGATGCCGACGTGATGCTTCATCACCGCCAGCGCGCCGATCGTCGGCCCAGCCAATTTGCGTCCTGCGTTGAGGCAGGAGATGGCGGTGTTGCCGCCGCAGCCCTTCTTGCCGCTTCGCTGCAGCCAGAGGTTCACCGATTTCGCGCACCATTGCCGCTTCCAGCCGGTCGGATTGGTGCCGACGTCCTGCATGGCGTGATCGAGCCAGGGCGACCCCACATCGCGCATGGCCCCGGTCAGACCCTCGACGCCGGTGGCGTCGGGGTTCGATTCATCTTCGACGGCTGAGCGGATGCGGCCATTCCCATGAAACACAACATGGTCGCGGCGAGAAAGATTGCTCGCATGCAGTTGCTCCTATTTTTGGGGAGTTCGGTTTCGCGTGAGCCGAGACATGCCCAGTCAATCCGGCGCGAGTGAGATCAATCCGGGCAACAATTGGATCAATCGTGGCAGCGGTCGCGACCGCTCGCAGGCGATGAAGGCCACGGCAGAAGATGCTAAGAGTGTGGCCATGAGGACGGTCTTGCCGCTGACGGTCGCTATGTTGCTTGGCTTCGGTGCCACGGCACTCTGTCGCGGCGGAGGAACCGGCGACGGGGCCAAGTGGCTTTTCGGCTGCGACCGAGAGCGCCAAGAGTAAGGGCAAGACCGGCGAGAGCGCCGAGTGCCCGATCAAAAAACGGTCGACGGGAAGACCTTCTGCTTTCAGAACGATCCCGCCCTCACCAAGCAGGGCGGCCGCTAACCACCGCGATCGCTATTGATTGTCCACATCTCGGCACGCGCACGGCAGCCATGGGGCGGGGAATGATCGTCCTCTGGCAGTAGCTTAGGCCTCCCGCACGCGCTATAACGAAACACGGCCCCGCTGAAGAGACGGGGCCGTTTGTGCGACTCGATCCAGGATTTCAGAGGATGTAACCAGTGGCCAATGTCGTGGTCGTCGGCTCCCAATGGGGCGACGAAGGCAAGGGCAAGATCGTCGATTGGCTGTCGGAGCGCGCCGATATCGTGGTGCGCTTCCAGGGCGGCCACAATGCCGGCCACACGCTGGTGGTCGACGGCACCACCTATAAGCTGTCGCTGCTTCCCTCGGGCGTGGTGCGCAAGGGCAAGCTCTCGGTGATCGGCAACGGCGTCGTGGTCGATCCTTGGGCGCTCGCCGATGAGATCGCCAAGATCGAGAAGCTCGGCATCGGCATCAGCCGCGACAATCTTCGCATCGCCGAGAACGCAACGCTCGATCCTGCCGCTCCACCGCGAGCTCGACTCACTGCGTGAGGCGCAAGCCGGCGAAGGCAAGATCGGCACCACCAAGCGCGGCATCGGCCCCGCCTATGAGGACAAGGTCGGCCGGCGCGCCATCCGCGTCATGGATCTGCAGGACCTGCCGAGCCTCAAGCCGAAGATCGAGCGCATCCTTAGCCATCACAATCCGCTTCGCCGCGGTCTCGGCCAGCCCGAGATCAGCGCCGACGCGCTGTGCGGCGCAGCTGACGGCGATCGCGCCGAAGGTGCTGCCCTTATGTCGATACGGTGTGGGCGCTGCTCGACCGCGAGCGGCGCGCCGGCAAGCGCATCCTGTTCGAAGGCGCGCAAGGGGCGCTGCTCGACATCGACCACGGCACCTATCCCTTCGTCACCTCGTCCAACACCGTGGCGGCGCAGGCGGCGACCGGGTCCGGCTTGGGGCCGGGCGCGATCAACTATGTGCTCGGCATCACCAAGGCCTACACCACGCGGGTGGGCGAGGGGCCGTTCCCCACCGAGCTCAAGGACGAGACCGGCGAGCTGCTCGGCGAGCGCGGCACAGGAGTTCGGCACGGTGACCGGGCGGCCGCGCCGCTGCGGCTGGTTCGATGCCTGCCTCGTGCGCCAGACGCGCAAAGTCGGCGGCATCAACGGCATCGCGCTCACCAAGCTCGACGTGCTCGACCAGCTGCCCGAGCTCAAGATCTGCGTCGGCTACAGGCTCGACGGCCGCGAGATCGATTATCTGCCGGCGGCGCAAGCGGCGCAGGCGCGCGTCGAGCCGATCTACGAGACCATGGAAGGCTGGACGGAATCGACGCGCGGCGCCCGCTCCTGGGCCGAGCTTCCGGCGCAATGCGTCAAATATGTGCGGCGGCTCGAGGAGCTGATCGAGCGCGCCGGTGGCGCTGCTCTCCACGAGCCCCGAAGCGCGAGGACACCATCCTGGTGCACGATCCCTTCGTGGATTGAGCCTCGGCGCTGCTCGCCGCGCCTCGCCGCACGAACAGGCTACCCAAGACGATGGTGCAGGTGATGTAGGCTTGCCCGTATCGGTTGTGGGAGGCCAGTCATGGGTAGAAACCGAGAAGCTCGAATGCGATCTCGTGATGCGCGGCGGCATTACCAGCGGCATCGTCTATCCGCGCGCCATCGCCAAACTCGCCGAGACCTACAATTTCCGCTGCGATCGGCGGCACCTCGGCTGGCGCCATCGCCGCGACCGCGACGGCTGCGCGGCCCATGTGGCGCGAAGCAACGGCGGACGATCGCTTCCAGACCGATCTCACGAGTCTGCCGGCAAAGCTTGGCGAGCTAGAAGGACGTGCAAGACCGACGCTGGAGCGGCTGTTCCAACCACAGCCTGGCACAAGCCGTCTTTTCAGCCTGCTGATGTCGGGGCTCGGGCGGGAGGGCAAGGCGGTCAGAGATCGCGCGGATCGTCGACAACGCTGTGCCTGCAAATTATTGGCCGCTATTCGCACTGCTCGGTGCCGCCATCGCTCTCATCCCGCTGCTCTGCTGTCGCAAACGACCACGGGCTCGGCGGATGTCTCGTTGCGGTCCTGTTTGTCCTGGGTCTCGTCTCGCGTCTCATGCCTTCGATGCTGTTGATGGCCGCCGCCGGCGGGCTACCGCGACGTCCTGCAGCGAGCTGCCGGAAACACGGCTACGGGCATCGTGCTCGGGCTCGAGCAACATGCAACCTGACGAGGCGGGCGTTCTTGCCGCTGACCGACTGGCTGCACGAGCATTCTTCAAAAGCTCGCCGGAATCGTCCGACTCGATAAGCCGGTGACCTTCGGCGATCTGTGGGGCACCGAGGACGAAACAAAGCCCGCGCGACATCGAGCTCGTGCTGATGACCGACTAACGTTACGCGGGGCATTTCCCAGCGCCTTCCGTTCATCGAAGGAAGCTGGGGGCAGCTCTATCTTCAATAAGGCCGAATTCGACGGGTTGTTTCCAGAATCGGTCGTGACGGCGATGTACGAGAAGCGTGCTTCTGCTCGATCCGCGGATCGGGCTCGAAGTTCCTGATGGCTATTCACTCGCTTGCCGGACGCCGCCAGACCTTCCAATCTTGCTTGGCGCACGCATGAGCTTGAGCTTTCCCGTTCCTGCTCAGCGCCGTGCCGCTCTACGCGGCGGATGTCGAGCGCGAACAAGAATCCGGACGGCAAGATGCCCCTCAGAACGATGTTGGTTTTCCGACGGCGGCCTGACCAGTAATTTTCCAATCCACTTTTTCGACGCGCCCCTTCCGACGCGGCCGACCTTCGGCATCAATCTGGTGCCGGCTAGCGTCAAACTCGCAGAGATCGAGGGGTGACGACGAGGATGAAGACGAGTTCGACTCGAGTGCTCGAGCGTCACGAGAAACCAAGCCTGGAGGTCCCTGGCACTACATCTGTATGCCGAGCAGGAATTCCTCCGGCATCGGCACTGCTGCTCGCTTCAACAAATTTGAGGGTTCGGGCGGCAGTGTGACGGGGTTTTTCGGTGCTCTGTTCGATACGGCGCGGCAACTGGGGCGATACCGAGCTCATGGCCACTGCCTGGTTATCGCGACCGCGTCGTGCACGTGATGCTCGACGGAGACGAAGGCGGCCTCAATCTCAGCATGCCGCAAGGAAGTGATCGAGAGCGGTTGGCGAGCGCGGCGAGAAGGCTGGCCAACTGCTCGCCGATCGCTTCGCGCCGACTCCGACGGGCGACGAAATTCTAAAGGACCCGCAAACTGACAAGCGCACGTGCGTCTTGACCTGGGACAATCACCGCTGGATGCTGCTTCCGCGCCTCATGGCCGCGGCGCTCGAACTGTCGCTGCAGGCGGCTCACGGAAGCCTGGGCCGAATGGCTGGCGAGACAGAAGATTGGCGCAAACTACGACGGATCTGCTTAGGCGCGCGCGGCGATAATCTCCCCAATGAGCTACAAGTTCGGCAGCGAGGCGCAGATCGCGATTTGCTACGGACGCTCTGCAGCGACTAGTCGCGGCGCTTGGCATTGGCGGGCGACCAGACCTTCGACCGCACCGAACCCAGGCCGCTCGCCGCGGCCGAAGCCCATCTTGCGCATGATGCCGACTGGAAGCCAACGATCCCCGCGCGGACCGACATGCCGGGCGGATCTCTCGCCGGCGGCTGCATGAGCGGGTAAGGCGTGGCGGACAAATTTCCCTGGAAGGTGGCGTGGATCACCGGCGCGTCGGGCGCGATCTGCGGCGAGATTGCGAAGCGGCTCGCAAGCGCGGGCGTCAGCGTCGCGGCCACGGCGCGGCCGAGCGAGAGGCTCGATGCGCTTGCCGCTTCGAGCGGCAACATCAAAGCCTTTCCCGCCGACGTGCTGCAGCCTTATGCCTTGAAGGTGTGTGCCAGGAACGTCGAGAGCGAGCTTGGCCCCATCGATCTCGCGCTGCTCGGCGCCGGCATGTATGTGCCCTTCGACATCCGCAACATCGACCTCGACGGCTTCCACAAGACCATGGCGCTCAACGTCGATGGCGTGATCAATGCCGTCGCCGCGGTGCTGCCCGCGATGCTTCAGCGCAAGAGCGGTCACATCGCCATCATGGGTTCGCTGTTCGGCTATGCCGGCTGGCCCGAGAACGGCAGCTATGGCGCGAGCAAAGCCGCGGTGATCAATCTCGCCGAGAGCCTCAAGCTCGAATTGAGGGCGAAGGGATCGCCGTCACCATCATCAATCCCGGCTTTGTCGATACCCCGCTGAATGCGTCTTACGACGCGAAGAAGAAGCTCTATGTGATGAGCAAGAGCGCTGCGCGCGGAAGATCCTCGAGAAGCTCGGGAACAGGCCCTATGAGATCGCCTTTCCGCCACAGGTGGAGGGGTTCCTCAAATCGGTGCGCTCCTTGCCCCGCGCGCTCTCCTTTCCGCTCATCCGCTGGTTCACCTCGCGTACAGGGTAGTGGCTAGCTCGCCCGCTTCTGCCTGCTCGATCCTGCCGGCCGTGACGAGCTGCGGCGCCATGAATTCCGGGCCGACTTCGTCCTTGATGGTTTCGGCAAGGATGCGGTCGATCTCCTGCATGGCGGCGGCGTCGAGCTTCCAGCCCATCACGTCGTCGACCGGGGCGAGCTGATCAGGCCGGCGGGCGCCCCAAAGTGCTACGATCTTGCCGCGGTCGAGCAGCCAGCGGACGGCAAGCGCAAGCACCGTCTTGCCGTAACGCTCGCGGGCGAAGCGGTCGAGCCGCTCGACGGCCGCAAGATACTGGCCCAGCCGCGGTTGGCGGAATTTGGGGTCGGTCTTGCGCAAGTCGTCGCCTTTGAATTCCGTCTTCGGCGGTGATCTTTCCGGTCAGCAGCCCGCGGCAGAGCGCGCCATAGGCGAGCACCACCAGGTCGTTGCGCTCGGCGTAAGGAAGGACGTCCTTTCGATCTCCCGCTCGAACAGATTGTAGGGCGGCTGGATGGTGGCGAGCGGCGCTCCCTTCCTGAAGCGATCCATCTGCTCCGGCGAAAAATTGCTGACGCCGATGGCGCGAATCTTTCCCTCGCGGCGAAAGCGCATCGAGCGTTCTTGCCGTCTCCTCGAACGGGACCGACGTGTCAGGCCAATGCACCTGATAGATGTCGATGACATCGGTCTTGAGGCGGCGAAGCGAATCCTCGAGCTCGCTGCGCAGCCGCGCCGGCGTGGAGTTGCGCAAGAACTTGCCGCTTGCCCAGTCGAGCCCGACCTTGGTGGCGATGATCGCACCCGCTCTCCGGCCGCCCTCGAGCGCCTTGCCGACCAGCTCCTCGGAGCGGCCGAAGCCATAGCCAGGTGCGGTGTCGATGAGATTGATGCCGTTATCGAGCGCGGCGTGAATGGTGCTGATCGCGTCGCTTTCCTCGGTGCCGCCCCACATCATCCGCCGATGGCCCAGGTGCCAAGGCCGATGCGCGAGGCATCGAAGGGCAACCCGGCGATCTTGATATGTTCCATGCCGATTCCTCTCAGATTTCATCCCAGGCGCCGCCCATGCGAGCGAGCGCCGGTTGCACGGGACTTGAACGCGCGAGGAGGCGCCAGAGATCAGTGTCCTTACTGTCGCAGGGTGCTTTCGTCAGAAAGTAGGGTGGGCAAAGCGTGCCCACGCCATGGTGGGCAACGGAAAAGCGTTGCTCACCCTACGATAGCAGGTCGCGGAAATAGGAATCGAGCAGGCGGTTCTCGGGGTCGGCCTGGCGCCGGTAGTCGGCGAACAGCTTGAGCCGCCCGGCCAAGGCTTTCTGCGCCTGCTCGCGGGTGAGAAACGGCGTCTGGTTGAACAGCGGCTGGCCGCCCGCGCGCTGCAGAACTCGTTATAGGCGCGCAGAAACTCCTCCCACTCCTTGCCGCCGGTGGAAGCGGGGTCGATGGAGAGCGTCGGCCCTCCCAGGAATAGGAGAGCAGCGCCTCGCGGTCCTGCACGATGGAATAGCCGACGCAAGGCAAATCGCAGCGGTAGCCGGTCCGCTTGTCGTAGGCGTCGACGAAGTCGCAATACTCGTCGAGGATCTTGAAGAAGTTCCGCTCCGGAAAGGCCCACATGCTGAACAGATATTTGTAGGGCCCGGGATCGCGCGGGTAGTTGATGATCTGGGCGTGCGGCCAGGTGGCGTCGCTCCTCACCACACGGACGAGCCCCTGGCGCAGGATGAAGAAATGGAGCTTGTCGGCGAGCCTCGCGCAAGCGTCCGATTGGTCGTGCGCGCCTTGATCCATAGCGTGATGGCGGGGCCGTATTTGCGCCAGAAGCGGTTGCGGTAGGTCCAGCGCCGGCGCGACACGGGCTGAACGCCGGGATTGTCCTTGCGGAGCTCGACCAGCACGCGGCGCACATAGGGGAAGATGTAGTACATCACCGCGAAGCCCTGCGCCTTGTACACCGGGAAGCGCTTGCGGAAGTCGGCAACCGCCATGGAGTGGTGGCGCACGCTGAGCGCGGTGGTCGGCCGAACCTTGATGGTGACCTCATAGACGATGCCGAGCAGCCCGTAGCTCGAGCGCATCACCTGCATCTCTTCCGGGTGGTCGCGCTCGTTGATGGCGCGGATGTCGCCGTTCGGCGTGACGAAACGCATGGCGCTCACATAGGAGCTGATCTGCCCATAGCCGCCCGGGAAGGATGAGTCCTTGGTGGCGGCGGTGGCCATGGCGCCGAGGGTGACGTTGCCGATCTCGGTGGTGACGTGGAATTGCAGACCGCGCTCCTTCAGCGCGTTGGACACGACGATATAGGTGGCGCCTGCTTCCACCGTCACGCTGTCCTCGCCGAATTTGAGGATGCGGTTCATGGCCTTCATGTCGACCATGGTGCCGCCGTCGTCGCCGTTCATGCGGGCGGTGGAATGCATCGACCCGGCCGGGCGCACCGGCGAGGGAAGCGCACCACGCTCTTCACGATCTCGACGATGTCCTCGGGCGTCTCGGGCGTGACCAGCACTTTGGGCCGGTAGGTCCAGGTGCCGTCCCAGCTCCGGATCGTCACATCGTCCTTGATGTCCATTCAGTCTCCCGGCGTGGCGCGGACGCGCCAGACCATAGTGCAAAGCGCCGCAAAGTTGCAGTGGGCGGGAATGTGGTTAAGGGCGCCCTCGGGCCTATATACAACAGCGGCCCCCGCTTTGAGAGAGCCGATGTGACATTGCGAAGATTTGACCCAGATCAAGGACCAGGCGGGCTACGCTCTCGATTTCAAGGCGTCGCCTCGCTTCCGGCTTCTGTGCTATCCACGGCGGCTAAGGGCGGCAAGAGCAGCAATTTTAGTGGGGGAGTGGTGAAACGATATTGCATCATCGGCGCCGGCGCCTGCGGACTCGCGGTCGTTAAGGCCTTTATCGAGCGCGGCATCCCGTTCGACTGCTTCGAGGCGCTCGTCCGATGTCGGCGGCATCTGGAACCCGCAAAGCCCGCACGTGGTCTACGGCTCGACCTATCTCAACTCCTCCAAGAAAGCTGTCGAAATATCCGGACTACGATTTCCCGGAGGAGTGGCCGCATTATCTGAGCCGGGCCCAGGCGCAGAGACTATCTCCGCTCCTACGCGCGAGAGTTCGGCCTCTACGACCACATCAAGTTCAATTCGCGCGTAGCGTCGGCCGAGCGGATCGACGGGCGCTGGCGCATCCAGATCGAAGGCGAGTCGAAGCCGCGCTTCTATGACGGGCTCATTGTCGCCAACGGCCATCATTGGCATCCCAACTGGCCGAGCTATCCAGGCAGCTTCACCGGCGAGATCCTCCACTCCCACGACGTGAAGTCGAAGGAGCAGCTCAAGGGCAAGCGCGTGCTCGTGGTCGGCGCCGGAAACTCCGCGGTCGATATTCTCGACGACGCTGCCCATGACGGGCGCGCGCCGTGCATTCGATGCGGCGAAGCTATTATTTCTTCCCCAAGCTCGTGCTGGGCAAGCCGACCGACGCCTTCATCGACAAGACCAGCCGCTGGCCTCTGCCGCGCTCGCGTGATGCGCTATCTCTATTGGTGGGGCATTGCGCATCACCGTCGGATCGCATTGGCAGCTACAATCTGCCCGCTCCGGACCACGATCTGTTCGAGGCGCATCCCACCGCCTGCACGCTCTATCTCGATCACATCGTGCATGGGCGCGATCGTGGCCGAAGCCTGGCATCGAGAGGCTCGACGGCAAGACGCGTGCATTTCGTCGACGGGAGCGAGCGAAGAGATCGACCTCCTCGTCTACGCCACCGGCTTCCGGCCAAGCTTCCCGTTCATGGATCAGAGCCTCATTCTGGACGAGCAAGGGCCGCTCAAAGCTCTTCATCCACGCCTTCGATCGCGAGCATCGACGATCTCTTCGTGGTTGGCCTGTTCGAGCCGGCGGAAGGCGGCGTGTGGCAGCTCGCGGATTACCAGGCGAAGCTGGTCGCGAGCTTCATCGTGGCGCTTGCCTCTGGATGCAAAGCACGCCGCGGATTGGTTCCGCAAGCTGAAGGCGAGCGCCACGCCGGATATCGGCCATGGCATCCCCTACAAGGACACGCCCTGGCATAAATTCGAGATTCATCACTATCGCTTCCGCAAATACATGGCCCGGCTGCTCAGGAAATTCGGGCGAGCGCAACGGCGCCTCTGGCCGAAGCTGCGTCAACGGCAAGCGCCGATCGCACCGCCGCCAAAGCTCGCTCAAGCTCGCCTCCTGACCTCCCTCTAAGCCCCCAGAAGGATGTCATCTTGTGAAGCCCAAGGAGTGGTAGAGTCGCTCCCATAAGCGGGCAGGAAGAAGACGAAATCGCGATAGGCGAGGAGGCTTGGCCATGCTTAGCGAGGACACCGCCGACTGCTTGGCGCTGGCGAATACCGCGGTACTCATGCGGCTCATTGAAGAGCTCATCGAGTGCGGCGCCGTCGCTCGACCGACCGCCTTGTTGCAAAATGCCGTGATCGATCTGCAAGGGTGCCCGGAACGGAGCGCGCGTGTCGATGACGCGATCCGGCTGATCCGCAAGGAGTTGATGCCACGGCATTTGCGGCCGGCGCAGATCAGCTGATCCCGCCGCGTTGCCGGATGCAGGCAACTTCGTTACAGAACTGCCTGAAATCGTGCGACATTTCGCCTTGGCCATAGCTTGGCGCAAGCCTGCCTTTCTCTTGCCTCTGTACGAGCGCAAAGTTTAGGGGCTAACGTGACACGTTACGGAGGGAGTCGCGCGTCGCCTCGCAGAGGTTCAGAATTGCGGGGAGAGGTGCGCGCCGCCGGAATTTCGCATTCGGGACGTGGCGCGTTCAGAGTGTAGGGGGTTCATCGAGCATCAGGAGCGGGTTGTGAGGTTATCCTCTCGCGCGAGCGCTTGGCCTGTTTTCGGCCGCGGCCATGGCTTGCATGGTGGCGATCGGGCCGTCCCGCGCGGCTGAGCCCGACGGGCCCGCGGCGCTGATCGGTCCGGCGGAGGCCTTGCGCATCGCCATCGTCAACCGCGTCACCGACAAAGGCGCCAAGGCCGGCAGCGAGTACAAGGCGCTTGCCGATTATTATTCGGCTCCTGACGCGCATGTGCTTTGGGTGGATGAAAACGGGCTAAACCTCCGCGCCAAATCGGTGATGGAGGAAATCGGCAAGGCCGACGATTATGGACTGCGCGCCTCCGACTATGCGCTCCCCAGGATCGAAGGCTTCAATCCGAAATCGCCCAACGCCACAGGCGCGCTCGCCGACGCCGAGATCAAGCTCGACGTTGCCGTGCTGCGCTACGCCCGCGACGCCCGTGGCGGCCGCTTCGACTGGGCGCGGCTCGATCCCGATCTCGACCCCACGCTCGCGCTTCCCGATCCGCTGCAGGTGATGGAATCCATCGCCATCCGCTCCGAGCCCGCGGCCTATCTGCGGAGCTTCCAGCCCGACCAGCCGCAGTTCGAGGCCTTGCGCAAGGCGCTGATCGCGGCGCGCGGCGGCCATGTCGACGACGGCGTCGTCAGGATCCCGGATGGGCCGGTGCTCAAGCTTGGCGTCGAGCATGAGCAAGTGGCGCTGCTCAGGAAGCGGCTCGAGGTGCCGGCGAGCCGACGGAGCCAGGAGACGGTGTTCGACGCCGAGGTGCGAGCAGGCGGTGAGGCGCTTCCAGGAAGAGCGCGGCTATCGGCCGGACGGCCTGGTCGGACCCGGCACGCGGCGGCGTGCTCAATGGCGAGCAGCCAGCGGCCTTCGAGCCCGTCAAGAACGAGGCTCATCCTGCTCAACATGGAGCGCTGGCGCTGGCTGCCCAACGACCTCGGGCCGTTCTATGTCACCGTCAACATCCCGGAATTCACGCTGCGGGTGATGGAGGAGGGCAAGGCTGCCTTCACCACGCGGGTGGTGGTGGGCAAGCCCGACAAGCAGACGCCGATCTTCTCCAACGAGATGCAGGAGGTCGTGTTCAATCCCTATTGGAACGTGCCGAACTCGATCAAGATGGAGGAGCTCGCTCCCTCCATCGGGGAGGCGGCGATTGGTTCTTCGGCGGCGGAGCGGCGGCTGGGATACGTCGGTGTTCGCGCGCAACGGCCTGCGCGTCGCCATCGGCGACCAGGAGGTCGACCCCTCCATGCTCGACTGGAACCGCATCGATATCCGCAGCCTCAACGTCTATCAGCCGCCCGGGCCCGAGCAACGTGCTCGGCACCGTCAAATTCGTGTTCCCCAACAAGCACGACGTCTACATGCACGACACGACGCAGAAGAATCTGTTCGCCAAGACCGTGCGCGCCGAGAGCCATGGCTGCATGCGGGTGCAGAATCCGGATCAGCTTGCCGTGACCTTGCTCGGCAAGGACCAAGGCTGGACCGCGCAAAGGTCGCCTCGACCATCGAAGCGGGGTCGAAGATCAGCATGTGGGGCTGAAGCAGAAGATCCCGGTCTACATCACCTATTTCACGCTGAAGGTGAACGACGACGGTTCGCTCGCGACCTATAACGACATTTATGGCCATGACGCGCGCATGGCGTCGGCGATGTTGGGCGAGCCAATGGCCTACGATCCATTCCCGCCAATGGCCGAAGAGGTTGCTGCTCCGGTCAATCGAATGCAGGAGCGAATGGTCCGTCAGCAGCGGCGCGGCAGGCCGCCGAACAGCATCGCCGACGCCATCTCGGGCTTCCTCAACAACTGACCGCGCGCTTAGGCCTCGGCGCTCGCGGCCTTGACGCTGATCAAGGTGGCGGCGCTTGCGACAGATAGTTCGCGCACGGCCTGGCGCAAGGTCGGGAAAGCACCGATACCGTAGCCGCCGAAGCCTCGCTCGGCTGCCCAGAGGTTCCACTCGGTCAAGCGGCCGGCGGCATTGAGTCCAATGCCTCGCTCGTTGAGAACAGCCCGCCAAATCAGTGATGGTCAGTCAGCCCGGTTGCGTCGATGCTGGTAACCGGGAGTAGGTCGATGACGACATGGCGTAGGCCAGGCCCGGCCTCATCAACCGCTCCGCAGCAACTCCCGTTTGAAATAGGGGGCGTTGAAGAAGATGATCGGAGCATTGAAGCGAAACAGAAGGAGGCCCGGCAGACTTTGACCGGCCTCGTGCCGGGCGAGCGAATGGAATCCGGGAAAGCCCTCGACCTTGCCCAGGATTTCTACGGGGGGCGCGATATCAATCTGATGAAGCGCAACAGCGCCAGCGCCACAGCAAACAGAATGGCGTCAACTGCGCCGACGGCGACGACGCCGAGGAGTGGCAAGCACGAGAGAAGGGCCTCGCTGCGATCGATCCGGTAGGAACAGGCGGAGGCTCTCGAGGTCGATCAGCGACAAGGCGGCGGCGATGAGAACGGCGCCGAGCGCCGCCATCGGCACGTATTGCAGCGGAGCCGTGAAGAAGAGAAGCACCAGCGCCACTGCGGCCGCGGCCACGAGCCCCACAGCATGGGTTCTGCCGCCGGCAGCGTCGCTCATTGGCGGTAGCGCGAGTCCGCTCCGCTGACGGCGAAGCCCTGCGACACGGCCGATGCAATATTGGCGCGCCGAGCGCCGCAAAGTCCTGGTCCGGATCGATGTCGTAGCCGTTCTTGGCGGCGAAGCTCCGCGCCGTGAGCATCAGGCTCGAGAAGCTGACCAGCGCCACGCCTGCCGCATCTGCCATCAAGCGCCGGAAGGAGCGCTGGGTCGACATGAGGCACGACAAGCTGCGGCAGGCCGGCCCGGAACGTATCCCACCGTCTTCACACCAAAGGCGGCGAGATTGAAGAGCAGCACGGCAGCAGCGGCGAGCACCATGCCAACCAGGGCGGCCGGAAGCTGCGGCACGAGACGAGGAACAATGGCGATGACAGCGAAGGTCGCGAGAGCGACGGCGAGCGTCGGTGCATGGATCTCGCCAAGCTTTCCGACGATCTCCACGATGCGCGGGATGATGCCGGTCTCGACCACCGGGAAGCCGAAGATCTTGTCTGCCTGACCGAGAATGATCGAAGCGCGACACCATTGAGAAAGCCGACCAGGATCGGCCGCGACAGAAAGTCTGCGAGGCCGCCCAATCGCAGGAAGCTTGCCGCGATGCAGAGCAATCCGGTGAGCAAAGCGAGCATCACCGAAAGCGAGCGTAGGTTGCTTGGTCGCCGGCGGCGAGCGGAGCCACGCTCGCTGCAACCAGGCACAGGTGGCTGCGTCAGGCGCTGACGATCAATTGGCGGGAGGTGCCGAAAATCGCATAGGCCACGAGTGGCAAGATGCTCGAATAGAGCCTACCTCCGGGCGGAAGCCGGCAAGCTCGGCATAGGCGATGCCAACCGGGACCGCCACCGCGGCAACCGCGAGACCTGCCCTCAAGTCGGCGGGGCGTCGGTGAATTTGTAGTGGGCAACCCGGCAAGGCCAGGGCGTAGCGAGCAAGGGGCGGCATGCGCCTCTGCATTATCAGACGGTCTCAGTCCTTGGAAAACACGGGAAATTCGCGCCAAACGATAGCGCCTGGCCAAGCCCTCACTCGGCGGCGAGCATGATGTTTCCCGGCCCCGAGGCGCCTTGCGGCGCAAAAGCTCTCAGGCGAGGCCACCTCCCAGGCTTCCTTGAGGCTTGGATGGGTCGTGCCGGACAGGAGCTCGCCGGGCTCCATGAAGCGATAGAGCTCGGTGAAGCTGACGATGCGGTCTGGCCCGGTGCGGCGCATGAAGTGGTAAGGGCGAAGCTCGCGTGGATGGTTGAGGCCCGCCGCGGCGATCAGCTCGGCCAAGGCGATCACCGTCTCACGGTGGAAATGCGCCACCCGCACCGATTTGTCGGACAAAGACGATGGCGCGCTGGCGAAGCTTGTCTTGCGTGGCGACGCCGGTCGGGCAGCGGTCGGTGTGGCATTGCTGGGACTGGAGGCAGCCCACGGCGAACATGAAGCCTCGCGCGCGCGTTGCACCAGTCGGCGCCAAGCGCCATCACCCTCGCCATGTCGAAGCCGGAGACGATCTTTGCCGGCGGCGCCGAGCTGATCTTGTCGCGCAAGTTTGAGCCGATCAGCGCCGAGTGCACGAAGGTGAGGCCTTCGCGCATGGGCATGCCGAGGTGATCCATGAATTCGAGCGGTGCCGCGCCGGTGCCGCCCTCCTTGCCGTCGACAACGATGAAGTCCGGGGTGATCCCGGTCTTCAACATCGCCTTGACCACGGCGAGGAACTCCCAAGGGTGGCCGATGCAGAGCTTGAAGCCGGTCGGCTTGCCGCCGGAAAGCGAGCGCAAGCTGGCGATGAACTGCATCATCTCGATGGGCGTGGCGAAGGCCGAATGCCTTGCCGGAGAGATGCAGTCCTGGCCCATCTCCACCCCGCGGATCTCGGCAATCTCCTCGCTCACTTTCGCCGCCGGCAGCTACGCCGCCGTGTCCGGGCTTGGCGCCTTGCGAGAGCTTCAACTCCACCATCTTGATCTGCGGATCGGCGGCGACGGCGGCGAATTTCTCGGGCGCAGATACTGCCGTCCTTGTTGCGGCAGCAGAGAAATAACCTGAGCCGACCTCCCAGATGAGATCGCCGCCATGTTCGCGGTGGTAGCGGCTCACGCCGCCTTCGCCAGTATCATGGGCAAAGTCGCCGAGCTTGGCGCCCTTGTTCAGCGCGCGAATGGCGGCGGCCGACAACGAGCCATAGCTCATGGCCGAGATGTTGAACACGGATGCCGAGTAGGCTTCGTGCATTCGGCCCCGCCGATCGTGGTGCGGAAGGGCTCCGACGCCGGGTCCTTCGGCGCCATCGAATGATGCAGCCACTCGTAATGATCGCGATAGACGTCGTAATGGGTGCCGAACGGCCGCGTGTCGAGCTGCTGCTTGGCGCGCTGATAGACGAGGCGCGCTTGTCGCGCGGGAAGGGGTGCCGTCCTTCTCCGCCTCGAAGAAATATTGGCGAAGCTCAGGCCTGATATGCTCGAGAATGAAGCGGATGTGCGCCGCGATCGGATAGTTGCGCAGGATCGCGTGGCGCGTCTGCATCGAGATCGCAAATGCCGAGAAGGACCAAGGCGCCGAAGACGGCGAGCGGCAAAGCGAGAGCGGGCAGCGCGTTGGGGTGCCGCAGGCCAATCGCCGCGAGCGCAAGAGGTCCCCAAAATCGCGATGGTGAAAAGGATGTAGCGCGGCGTGAAGGGCAGCAGCAGATAACGCATCAGCGTTCCCTCGCCGAGCTGCGAAAGGATCAGTTCCCGAGAATGCCGCTATTTTAGGCGTAGTACGGTGTCAGTTTTACAAAGGTCGCGGCGCTTTCCAGCACCGCAAGCATCTGTCACACAACTGTAACATTCCGGCTCTCAGCTGGCCGGGGAGCGAAAGTGAATGTCAGCCATCGCGATCACCTCTCCCGGCGATGCCAGGGAAGCGCAGGCGAAGCCCTTGGCGGGCTTGGTTTTTGCCTATCGCTTCCACCCCGATGGATCGTCGGAGCAGCTCAATGTCGAGCAGCCGCCGGCGCCAGATGGCGGCTGGCTCTGGCTCCATTTCAACCTCGCCGATATGCGTGCCTGCCAATTCTTGGCCACCACGCCCGAGCTTCCCGAGCCGGCGCGGGCGCTCTCGTCGCTGCCGACGAGCATCAGCAGCTGCAAGGGGGCGAAGCCTGCCTTTACGGTGTCCTCGCCGATCTCGTCTGTGGGCTGAGCGGCGCCACCGAGGAAATCGGCTTTCTGCATTTTGCCCTGACCGAGAAGGTGTTCATCTCCAGCCGCCGGCATCAGCTGAACGCCATCGAAGCGACCCGCAAGGCGCTCCGACTAGGGCCAAGGTTCAAACGCCAGCCGCCCTGCTTGAATTGATTGCCGGGCAGATGATCGAGTCGCTCGACCAGTTTGCCGACGGTCTTGCCGGATCAGCTCGACCATGCCGAGGAAAGGATCTTGGCCGATGAGCTGAATGTCGACCGCAAGGTGGTCGGCAGCGTGCGGCGCACGACCGTACGGGTGCATCGGCAACTCGGTCACGCTCCGCGCGCTCATCCAGCGCTTCGAGCATGAAATCGAGGAGTCGGAGAATCCGGCCCTCAATCTGCGGACGAAGAAACTTCTTCAGCGGCTCGATTGGGTCGATACCGAGATCGTCGAGCTGCGCGACCGCTCGCGGCTTGCTGCAGGAGGAGATCATGCTCAAAGGCAGCGAGCAGACCAATCGCAGTCTGCACGTGCTCGCGATCGTCACCACCGTCTTCCTGCCGGCGAGCCCTCGTCGCCGGCATCTTCGGCATGAATGTCGCCGGGTTGCCGCTGACCCAGAATGTCGACGGCTTCCTTTGGGCGATGGTGCTCACCATCGCCGCAGCTGCTCGTCGTCTATTGGCTGTTGAGGCGCTCAGGCACGGTCGGGCGGTGAGTTGCGCGCAGCGCGCCGGAGCTGACGCGCGACGAGGCGGGGACGAGCGCGTTGAGCAGAAACAGGGCGCGAAAGATCGCTGGCTTCACCACGGTGCGCTTCCGCCGTTCCACGCCGGCAAAGATCGCCTCAGCCGCCTCGTCCGCCGAGAGCGTCGGCGCAAGCCAGGGGTTTGCCTTTGGGAGCTGCTCCCGGCTCCCAGGATTATGCTCCCAATAGGGCGTGTCGACCGTGCCGAGCACGACCAGGGTCACGCTCACGCCTCTGCCTTTCACCTCGCTGCGCAGCGCCTCAGGTGAAGCCGCGCAAGCGCCCGGCGCGCGGCGATATAGGCGGCAGCGTTCGGCCAGGCGAGATAGGACGCGGGCGAGGTAACGCAGGCGATGGCGCCGCTCTCCCGCGCAAGCATCAGCGGCAGGAAGGCGCGGGTGAGGTTGAAGGCGGCAAGATACGGCACCTCGATCATGGCGGCCGCGTCCTCCGCCGTGGTCTTGCTGAGCGGCAGAAAGCGTCCGGCGCCGGCATTGTTGATGAGGACGTCTGGCGTGCCGACTTCGCGCGCGATCTTGGCGCTCGTCTCTTCGATGGCTTTCGCATCGGCAAGATCGATGGCGTAGGCCGTCGCGCTGCCGCCGCCCTGCCGAATGGCCTCGGCCACAGCCTCCAGGCGCCCGGCATTGCGGGCAAGCAGCAGCACATGGGCGCCGGCGCGGCCATAGCGCTTGGCGAGCGCCGCGCCGATGCCGCTTGAGGCTCCGGTGATGAGGACGAGCTTCGATGCCATGGGAGGGGTGTCCACGCACTTACCAAGTCACGGTAACTGTCAAAGCCTCTGCCACTGACATCATTGCCAGAGTTTGCGTCCGAACGGTGGGCGTCGAACTGTGGCACAAACGCTACAGGCTCTGGCGAACCGATGGCTTGGCGCCGGCGAGGTACTGCCAACGCATCCCCGCCGCTATATCTTACCGGCTCTCATTTTGGTGCGAAGGGGTCCTTACATGAGGTCGTTTTTGTGCGTCTCTACCTACGTTTTGGTCGTGGCGGGGCTTTGCGTGGCCGCGGCGGCGCCGGCGCATGCAGGCGGTTGCAGCAAATTGGTGGGAACCGCGGATGGTTGGGACAAGGCTGATGCGCTGAGCGGCGCGCAGGCGGCGCTTGCCGGAGCCGTCGCCGATTTCAAGAAGAGCAAGGGCGCGGTCACCGTCACCGCCATGCGGGCCAAGCCCCAACCTTATTGGCGGGAGTCGGTCTCGGCCGATCTCTTCCTCAAGCCGGACGTGGTGACGTCGAAGTCCTATACCGTCTGCTGGCATGGCGTCGTGTCGCCGGTGGTCTGCACTTCGGGCGCCAAGGTCTGCTGGTAGGCTAAGCTCGAACTTCTGCAGGAGCGCCGCGCGCGTCTCAAACGTGCGCCGGGATGAACACGCCCGCTGTTCTCGGCCGCTTCATCAGGAACACGAGCGGCAGGATGGCGAAAGTCACGAGGCCGATGAACCAGAACAAGTCGATAAAGGCGAGCATCTGCGCCTGACGCCCGATCTCGAGCGCCACGGCGGATATGGAGCCGGGCGATTGCGGGTTGAGCCCAAGGGCGGAGAGATAAGGCGGAACCGCGGGGTTATACGGGTTGATGTGGGTGATCAGGTCGCCCCAATGCACCTGTGTCTGGCGGACGAAGAGCCAGCTCACCACGGCGATGCCGATCGAGGAGCCGATGCCGCGCATCAGGGCATAGAGGCCGGCCGCCTCGTCCAGCTTCTCATGCTCCATTCTGCCGAAGGCGACGGCGGTGAGCGGCACGAAGAACAGCCCCATGCCGATGCCGGCGATGATGCCAGGCGCGGCGATGGCCCAGCCCGTCGGCTTGCAGCGATAGCCCCGCCATCATCATGGTGCCGACGGCTGACAGCACGACGCCGGCGGCGACCAGGATGCGCAGATCGATCCACAGCATGAGGTAGTTGCCGGTGATGGATAGCGCGATGGCGCTTGCTACCGCGCGCGGAATGAACAGCATGCCGGCGTTCATGGCGGGATAGCCCATGAGACGCTGGGTGAGCAGCGGCAAGAGCGCGATGGTGCCGAACAAGGTCACGCCATAGGCGGTGATGGCGAGCAGGCCGGCGAGGAAGTTGCGGTCCTTGAGCAGCGACAGATCGACGATGTTCTTCGGATTGTTCCAGCCGCGCATGAAGAAGGCGACGCTGGAGAAGATGGTGATGGCGGTGAAGATCTGAATGAAGCGCGAGTTGAACCAGTCGCGCGTCTGGCCCTGGTCGAGCACCATTTGCAGCGGCGCCCGACCGCGAGCACGAGAAGAACGAGCCCGGTCCAATCGGTCTTGAGATATTTGACGTCGGTCTTCGGCAAGTGGCCCATGGCGAGCAGGAGCGCGAAAATGCCGATCGGCACGTTGATGTAGAACACCGCGCGCCAGACGAAGGTGTCGGTCAGCCAGCCGCCAAAGGTCGGACCGAGGACGGGCGCGACCATGATGCCGAGGCCGAAGATGGCAAGCGCCTGGCCGTGCTTCTCCTTCGGGAAGGCATCGAGCAGGATGGCCTGGCTCAAGGGCACGAGCGGCGCGCCGCAAATGCCTTGGAGGAGGCGGAAGATCACCATGCTTTCGAGGTTCCACGAGAGGCCGCACAGCGCCGAGGAGATCACGAAGCCGACGATGGAGAAGATCAACAGGCGCCGCCGTCCGAGCCTCGCGGACAGATAGCCGGTAAGCGGCATCACCACCGCGGCGGAGACGAGGTAAGAGGTGAGCACCCAGGTGATCTGATCCGAGGTGGCGCCGAAAGTGCCGAGCATGTGCGGGATCGCCACGCTCACGATGGTGATGTCGAGCACTTCCAGGACCGCGGTAAGCACGACGGCGACGACGAGCGCCGCCGACGGCTTGTACTGACTATGCGGCGGCTCGGGAGGCAGCGGCAGTTTCGGGCAGATCCGCGGCGGCTCGGGGGCGGGAGCGGTGGTTCTGGCTGCCGCGGCGGCTCGCGGCCTTCTTGGCGGCGGGTTTACGCCGGGTCATTTCTTGTCCTGAGTGGTGTCGATCGTGACCCAGGCGCTGGCGCCGACGCGGAGCGGCTTGTCGGCCGGCGGGTTGGTGAGGGCGATGCGCACAGGAAAGCGCTGCGTCACCTTCACCCAATTCCCGCTCGCGTTCTCCGGCGGCAGCACCGAGAAGCTGGCGCCGGAGCCGGCGCTGATGCTCTCCACCGTTCCGTCGAAGGTCGTGTCGGGATACATGTCGAGGCGCACCGTGGCGGGCTGGCCGACCTTGATGCGGGCGAGGTCGGTCTCCTTGAAGTTCGCGTCGACCCACCAGCGGTTGGCCTCGATGATGGCGAACAGCGGCTGGCCGGCCTGGACCGTGGCGCCGGGCCGCAACGTCACATTCGAGACGATGCCGTCGGAGGGGACGTCGCGTGAGTCTCGACCCGGTCATGGGTCGCTTTGGAGAGCTGGGCTGCGGCGGCTCTGAGCTGGACGGTCGGCGTGGTCACCGTCAGCGGCTTGTCCTGCTCCTTGTTGAAGGCGTCCTCCGCCTCTCTATAGGCCTTCAGGGCATCCTGCCACGCGCTCTCGGCGGTCTTGATCTGGTCGGAGGGCGGCGCTTCCGGCGCTTGCGCGTCTCTTGGCGTCGCGATAGGTCTTGAGCGCATCCTCGAGCGCGGCGCGCTTCTCCTCCAGCGTGTCCGCCGCCTTTTGAGATTATCGCCGGCGGTTCCGGCGGCGTCGGCAGCGGCATCGAGTTGGGCGCGGGCATTGCGCAGCGCCGCGTCATAGAGAATGGGGTCGATGTCGAATAGCGGATCGCCAGCCTTAACGGGCTCATCGGTGCGCACATAGACATGGATCACGGGGCCACTCACTTCCGAGGCCACGCGGACGATGTTCGATCCGGTATAGGCGTTCTCGGTGGAGGGGTAGAGCTCGGCATGGCGCCAATAAAGGAAGGCGCCGGCGACGGTGGCGACGATGACGGCGGCAAGCGCCACCCAGCGCAAGGTGGCAAAGGCGCTCGTGTTGGCGCGGACCTCGGTCGAAGCGTCTTGATTCACGTTGTTCTACCTCGGTTCCGGCGGGCGTTGGATCGGCCAGGGCTGGCCGCCAGGGCCGCACTCAACGGTGAAGAGCGGCAGAATGATGGCGGAGGCTTAGACCGGTTAGCCGCCGCTCGCAAGCGTTCCCTTTGCGATACAAGGGGTCCCGGATAGGCCATTATGGCCAGCTGCGGCTTGCCATCGCCCAGGTTCGGCTTCACATTCGGGGCGCTCGGAAGAAGGGCTGGGGCGCTCGGAAGAAGCCGGTTCATCGGGTGGAGCGCGCCCTTCAAACCTCGGTGACGTCGAGCCGAGACGGTGCGGCGGCGGGGGCGGGTCGAGCCTGGTTCCGCATGCGCGTCCGCGCCGAAAAAAATAGACCCGGAGCGGAAGCTGCTCTGGCGCGCTTGGACTTGCTAGGGAGGAGAGGGACGCATGACGCCTTCCGATATTCATCGCGCGCATCCCTTGGGTCCGGTGCTGCTGATCATCGGCATTGGGCTCCTCCTGGAGGGCGATAGTTTTCGCGCCATGGCCGGCGGCGAGTTTTTGCGCGATCAAGGGCTCATCTATGTCACCGGCCTCCCCACGCTCGCAGCCGGCCTCGCTATTCTGAATGTGCATCATGTGTGGAGCCGCGATTGGCGCGTTGCTCATCACCACATCTTCGGCTGGCTGTTTCTCATCGGCGGCATCATGCGCATCCCGGCGATGTCCATGGCGCAGAGGGTTGGAGAGTTCGGTCATCGCGCATCGGCGCTGGCCACGCTCGCGGGCGCCATCGTCACGCCTCGCGCTCGGCGCGTTTCCTCACGGTCATGGGCTATCAGGACGTCTGGGATGTGGCATGGCGGCGGCCGCCCCATCAGCGTGAGCGCGGCAAGAAGCACGCGCCCGGCGTCGCGCGCAGCGCCAAACGCTCCCCGGCGCAAGGGCCGGCGAGGCGCGCCCGGCGCATTGATCGGCTCAACGCGCTCAAGCAGCCCGAAGGGCGGTAGGGCGTAAAGAAAGGCTCAAGTAGCCCGAAGGGCGGTAAAGGCATAGAGAAAGCGCTCACAGCCGGAAGGGCGCAGCAGCGCATAGAGAAAGGGCTCAAGTAGCCCAAAGGGCGGTAGCTCAAACCAAAAACTGGGCCTTACAGTGGCGCTAGTCCGAGGGGAGCCCCAGGAAGGGCTGAGAGACCGCTTGCCTTCGCATCGAAGGCCCCGGCGGAGACCCTTTGAACCTGATCCGGGTCATGCCGGCGAAGGGACAGGGAAGGCTTACTGCCCCAACGCCATGCGCCCCGAAATACGGGAGCCTTGACGATGAACAAGCCGATCTCCGCCAAGGATGTTGCCCCGCTGAAGGTCGACCCGCGGGCCGCTGGCGGGAAGCCGTGCAGGTCTATTCCTCGCCGCAGGGCCAGGACGATGTGCAGGTGCCGTTCCGCGAGATCGCGCTGACGGAGCGGCACCATCCTTCCAGGTCTACGACACGTCGGGCGCCTTACACCGACGCCGGCGCCGCCATCGACGTGCGGCGAGGGATTGCCGCCCCTGCGCGCGGATTGATCGTGGCGCGCGAAGGTCTCCCGGTCACTCAGCTCGAGCTCGCCGCGCGGGCCGGCATCGTCACCAAGGAGATGATCTACGTCGCCGCAGCGCGAGAATCTCGGGCCGCAAGCAGCAGCTCGACGCGCGCGCAGGCGGCGCTTGCCGACGGCGAGAGCTTCGGCGCCGCCATGCCGCTCGTTCGTCACGCCGGAATTCGTGCGCGACGAGTCGCGCGCGGCCGCGCCATCATCCCGTCCAACATCAACCACGCCGAGCTGGAGCCGATGATCATCGGCCGCAACTTCCTCGTCAAGATCAACGCCAACATCGGCAACTCCGCCGTCACCTCCTCGGTCGAGGAGGAGGTCGAGAAGATGGTGTGGGCGATCCGCTGGGGCGCCGACACCGTGATGGACCTCTCCACCGGCCGCAACATCCACAACACGCGCGAATGGATCCTGCGCAACTCGCCGGTGCCGATCGGCACCGTGCCGATCTACCAGGCGCTGGAGAAGGTGCGACGGCGATCCCGTCAAGCTCGACTGGGAGATGCTACACGGACACGCTGATCGAGCAGTGCGAGCAGGGCGTCGACTATTTCACCATCCACGCCGGCGTGCGCCTGCGCCTACGTGCCGCTCACCGCCAACCGCGTCACCGGCATCGTCTCGCGCGGCGGCTCGATCATGGCCAAGTGGTGCCTGGCGCATCACAAGGAGAGCTTCCTCTACGAGCGCTTCGACGAGATCTGCGACCTCATGCGCAAATACGACGTGTCGTTCTCGCTCGGCGACGGCCTGCGCCCCGGCTCGATCGCCGACGCCAACGACCGCGCGCAGTTCGCCGAGCTGGAGACGCTGGGCGAGCTCACGCAAGATCGCCTGGGACAAGGGCTGCCAGGTGATGATCGAAGGCCCCGGCCACGTGCCGATGCACAAGATCAAGATCAACATGGACAAGCAGCTCAAGGAGTGCGGCGAGGCGCCGTTCTATACGCTTGGGCCCGCTGACCACCGACATCGCGCCGGGCTACGACCACATCACGTCCGGCATCGGCGCCGCCATGATCGGCTGGTTCGGCTACCGCCATGCTCTGCTACGTGACGCCGAAGGAGCATCTCGGGCCTGCCCAACCGCGACGACGTCAAGGTGGGCGTCATCACCTACAAGATCGCCGCGCACGCGGCCGACCTCGCCAAGGGCCACCCGGCGGCGCAGCTGCGCGACGACGCGCTGTCGCGCGCGCGCTTCGACTTCCGCTGGGAGGACCAGTTCAACCTCTCGCTCGACCCCGACACCGCGCGCGAGCTACCACGACGAGACGCTGCCCAAGGAGGCGCACAAGGTCGCGCATTTCTGCTCCATGTGCGGCCCGAAATTCTGCTCGATGAAGATCACGCAGGACGTGCGCGACTACGCTGCCAAGCTCGCCGAGAAGAAGCCGTCTCAAGCAGCGAAGCGGTAGACATGGCAAGAGCGGGGCATGGCCGAAATGAGCGCGAAGTTCAAGGAGATGGGCGCCGAGGTCTGGTGTTGAGGAGGAGTGATCAAGTCCGCTAATGGCACTAAGTGACATTCGCGTTTCTCGCCATCGAGTCGCTTTTGACCCATCGCGGACATGAGTGGGCGGAAAAGCCGGCATTTATCGCCCAGGCATGCGCTGACTTGAGTAACGGTTCGTCGCCGTCGCGGAAGCGACGTACTTACCGTGGATTACACAAATGCGGCGCGCGACCAAGCTTGAGTCGGGCAAGAAGCCCAGGCGCACCGCTGCGTCGAATCCTTCGCCCACAAGATCGACAAAGCGATCGCTGTAGGCGGCACGCACGTGCAGAAGTGGATGCCGCCGCGCGAGCTCGGCGAAAACCGGGGCCAAATGTGTCGGGCCGAACGACAACGGGGCTGCTATCCGCAAGAGCCCGCGCAGGTCACCCGCCGGTGAGATCGCTTCCTGCGCGCTGTCGAGTTCGGCCACTATTCGAGCGGCATGTTCGCGAAAGGTCGCGCCGGCTTCTGTAAGCACAGCCCCATGCGTCGTGCGCGATAGAAGTTGGACACCGAGCGCTTGTTCGAGGCGCGCGAGCCGTCGGCTTACGATTGACTTCGATACGCCCAGCCTGCGTGCAGCAGGGGAAACACCGCCGGCGTCCGCCACTTCCAGAAATGTGCGCACGTCGCCAAGGTCCAAGGGCGTTCCGCCTTCTGCAACACCGCGTCTCAAAATTGAAGGCTAGCACAGCGTCTGTAGGAACGCCAATTTCGCATCGTCAAATGCAAGCGAGGTCGACCACGTGAGGCGGCGAGAACACATGACCCAGCGCGAGCGAACACCGATCCCTGTACCTCGTCTTATCTTGAGTACTGCAATGAGCACGATTTTGATCGAATGGCCTCGTTTTATCATCGACCATCAAGGTCAACGACGTCCCTATGGATCCAGCCGCCGTTGCGGCGCAATTCGCGCCTCTGTTCTCCGCATTTCCTGACTGGCATTGGGAGATACGGAACCTCGTTGTCGACGGCGACTATATCGCGGTGCACTTCACGGTCACCGGTACCCACCGGGGGCCTTCCAGGGAATTGAGGCGACCGGTCGTCGGGTGACTATTTCGGAGTTCACTTTTTATCGCCTCGAAGACGGCAAGTTCGCCGAGGTCTGGGACCTCGCCGATATGGACGCGGTGATGAGGCAGATCGGGCAGGGCGAGGCGCACCGCTTGACGGCCCCCGAGATAGCCGTCGAAGGGGCCCCCCAGATCCTTTCCGTCCTCAACGTCACACAAAGGAGTTTAGTCATGAACGTCACTTCTTCCGGGGCAAACAAGGACGCAGTCGGTGCCAAAACGAAGGACAATTCCGTGAGAGACACACTGGCACATCTCATGTTGAGGAATCTCTCCGAGGTTTTCGGCGAGAGGACAGCGAGCGCCGAATGGCCGCGATCAAGAACCTCTATTCCGAGGACGCAGTCTTCTTCGAAGCGGAACAGCGGTTCGAGGGGCGCCAGACAATCAGCGACGCCGTTGCAGCGCTTCAGGCCTCCCTTTCCCGCCGAGTTCGAATTCTCGGCGGTGGCTCCCCTGCCCGCAATCACGACGTCGGGCGATTGTTCTGGCGGCTCGGTCCTGCAGGCTCTCCGCCCGTCGTCAACGGGATGGACGTCGCGCAGTTCAAAGATGGCCGCATCCGCTCGCTTTACGTCTTCCTCAACGACGAGGACCATTAGGGGTCGCGGGCGCAAAGCAGCTCATGCGCAAAGCGCAACTGCCTTCCATGGTGCTTGGCCAGCGTGCCGCCGACCTCGTCGCCACCGAGAGGAACAAGTCCATGAGCTCAAGCTTCGAAACTTGTCGCCTTTATTCCAAGAACAGAGGCGCCCGAGTCAACGGATCGCGAAATTCCACCTTTGCGGCGGCAAGTCTGCTGTCGCGGTGGGATGCCCGCTCGGCGGGTGATCATTCCGCGCAACTCAACGCAGCCGCGTCAGCAGTACACTCACAGCACGGGAGAGCGATATCCTAGCGATGATCGGCCAAGGTCTCTCCAATAAGCACATCGCTCGGGCTCTAGAGATCTCACCGGAGACCGCGAAATCCCACGTCAAACGTATCTTTTTGAAGCTGGCCGTCAGCACGCGCAGCGAGGCGGTATTTCGAGCTGTATCGCTCGGCTGTTGTGATGTCCGGAAGCGACGCCGAGAGATAGCCACATCACGCCTGCCCGATGTGACGAGAACCCCAGGAGGCACCGCGCCTTGGGTAGCGCTGCGCCGTGTCCGATATTGGGCACTTAGCGGACATCGCGGCTGGCGAGCCTTAGGTCAGCTTCTTCCGCCACAGCCCCGACTCGATGGCCTTGAGCAGCCTGGAAGCGCATCGGGCCGTCGCCTTGAGCGAGATCACGAAGCGCACGCGCCCGTGGCTTGAGGTGTCGGCATAGCCCGCCGAGCGTGCGGACGCCGGACATGGTGCCGGTCTTGTTCAAGCGCGCCGTCGTGGCCGCGGAGCAGGTCGGCATGGGGCGCGAAGAGGTGCGAGCACCTGGGCGAGGCCGCGGGCCGTGAAGCGGTTGCCGCGGCTGATGCCCGAGCCTTCCTCGAGATGGATGGCCTCGGCGAGGCCGTGCTCGGCGAGCATCTCGTTCGCGACCTTGAGCGACTTCTCGAGGCTGACGGGCCCGCCCGAGGCGATGCCCGCCGATCTCCAGGAAGACCTGGTTGGCGATGTAGTTGTTCGAGGCGATGAGCAGCTCGGACGAGGATCTGCGAAAGGGTGCGCGACTGTCGGTGAACGTAGACCGGCTTCAGGCCCTCGGGCACGGCTCCGGTCGAGATCTTGCCCTTGACGCTGCCGCCGGCCCGCTCGATGAACGCGGCGATCAGCTCGCCGGCATATTGCAGGCTCACCGCGGGGTCCTTGCTCAGGCTGATGCGGCCGCGACCGCTGGGGCCCCGCGCCCGGAACTCTCTGATCGCGAGCGGCGTGATCGGGGTCTGGCTCTCGGCGGAGCGGACCGTCTGATGCCTTTGCGCACGGCGTGCGATCGTGTTGAAGTTCACCGCGAGCGCGGAGTTCAGCGCGTCGTAGGACTCGGTGGTGTCCTCGATGCCCGGGATGCGGATGTCGGAGGGGTAGTAGCTCGCGTCGAGCACGATGCCGGTGAGCGGCTCCTTGCCGATTGCGGCGACCAGCTCTTACGCGAGCTGCGCCAGCTCCTCGGAGATCAGAAAGGGATCGCCGCCTCCGCGCACGTAAAGCACCCGGTCTTTGTCCAGGTAGAATTTGGTCTCGAAGCGGTAGTCGCCGCCCAGGACCTCCATCGCCAGCCACGCGGTCACGATCTTGGTGACGGAGGCCGGGACGAAGGGCTTGTCAGCGTTCTGGGCGATCAGCTCGTTGCCCTTCTCGTCCATCACGAGCACCAGCCCCGACGGAGCAAGCGCCGCGACCTTCTCCTTGGCGCCGGCGAGCGCCGGGGCGGGCAGCAGGAGCAGGGCGAGGCGAGGGCGAGCAGGCGAGACCACATGGCGACTCCAGGCGATCTTACTTACAGGCTCAGTGCCGAAACCGGCAAACCGCCTTTGTCGTAGGCAGAGGTCAGGCACCGAAGCGTACCGCAGCTCTAACCTGGCGTATCATCGCAGCATCCCGTCCGTTTGAGGCGTGCAATTTGCCGTTTTGCGGCCCAATTTCGGGGTATTTTTCAACTGCCGAGGGAATCGGACGGGGTTCGATTGCTGCCTGCACGCCAGTTTGCCGCTGCCGCGGTCGCAATAGTGCTGATCGCCGGGGGTGCTTTGGTGTCCCCTCCGCAGCTTTGGCTGCAAAGCACCAGGCGAAAGCTCCACACAAAGCTAAGCCCGAGGCACCGGCTCCAGTCGCCACGTGCCAAGACGAGGCCGGGCTCGCCTGCTCGTCCTCGCCGATGGCGCCCGTGGAAGGGCGTGCCCTTGCGCGTGATCTTCACCGCGGAGAAGCCGCTCGACGGCGAGCTTTCGCTGATCGCGCCGAACGGAAGCATGTCGCGGCCGCATCCGGCGACCGGCATGGCGGGCCGCCCTATTTCTGGTTCGCCGAGGTCGCTTCGCCCGCCGCGGGCACGTGGCAGGCGATGCTCGTGCGCGACGGCGCGCCGGCCGAGTGCAGCACGGTCACGCGCGAGATCGTGGTGCAGCGCCGACAGCCGCCGCGGCCGCGCGCCGGGCAAGAGGCGTCTGGCCCGTGCGCGATGCCTGGGATCGCGACACGGAAAATCTGTATTCGGCGTGGATCGAGAAGCTGTTCGACGCGCCGCTCGACGCGGAGCCGTCGTGGAAGGCGCTGCATGAGGTGCTGCGCGACCGCTCGCGCAATGTCCTCTTCAACTCATCTGGGTCTGCGCGAGGACGAGAAGGGCCAGATCATTCAGCCGGACTGCGCCGACGCTTCCGTATTTCTTGCGCGCCTATTTCGCCTTCAAGATGGGGCTGCCGTTCGGCTATTCGAAATGCACGCGCGGCGGCGGCGGCCAGGCGCCGAAATGCCCGCAGTGGTGGAACATCGAGAACGAGGAGCCTCGCTCCCGCGCCGCCCGAGCGGCCTGACGCCCCGTCCGGGCGAGCAGGTCGGCTTCTTCGGCGTGTTCGCCGCGCCTGTCCCGGCGCCCGCAGCTCGAGGCTTCCGCCGCAGGCCGCAAGGCCTCGTGCCGGGCTTCGGATATTATTTGCGGACGACCATCGCCAACGGCGTCCACTCCGGCATACGGGCGAACGGCGGCTGACGACGACGACACCGATTACTATCCCGTGCCGCTCAGCGAGGACACGCTGCGCCCAGGCACCGTCTATGCCGATCCCTACGGGCACGTTCTGGTGCTCGTGCAGCGCGTGCCGCAGTCAGGCGACGCGCGCCGGCGTCTTCCTCGCCGTCGACGGGCAGCCCGACGGCACGGTCGCGCGCAAGCGCTTCTGGCGCGGCAACTTCCTGTTCGCGCAGGATCCCGCGCTCGGCGGCCCGGGTTCAAGCGCTTCCGGCCGATCGTGCGCGAGAAGAACGGCGGCTTGCGGCGGCTGACCAACGCCGAGATCGCGAAGAATCCGCACTACGGCGACTATCTCGCTCGATCAGTCGAAGCTCTCGGTCGAGGACTTCTACGACCGCATGGACGACGTGATGTCGCCGGCGCCGCTCGATCCCGATGCGCGCGCTGAAGGAGGCGATCACGTCGCTCGAGGAGCAGGTGAAGACCCGCGTGACGTCGGTCGAGAACGGGCGCAAGTACCAGGTCGGCGGCGGCGGCGAGGTGGCCATGCCGGACGGCGCGTCGATCTTCGAGACCACCGGCGCGTGGGAAGATTTCGCCACGCCGTCGCGCGATCTGCGTCTGCTGATCGCGATCGACGTGGTGCGCGCCTTCCCGGATCGCGTCGCGCGGCGGCCTGAGCGCTACGCCATGCCGAAGGACAGAGCGCCGCCGACGTCAAGGCCGAACTGGAGAGCATGCTCGCGTCGGAGCTTGCGGCGCGCAAGTTTTCCTATACGCGCACCGACGGCTCGCAATGGACGCTCGCGCTCAAGGACGTGCTCGACCGCACGCCGGCGCTCGAGATGGCGTACAACCTCGAACGACTGCGTCGAGCTGCAGATGGGGCGCGGCGGAGGGCAGCGACGAGGCCTCGACCTGCAAGCGGCATGCGCCTGCCTCACAGCGCCAGAAGATGAGCGAATACCGCGCCTGGCTCGGCTGCAGCGCCGCCGCCGCCCGCGCGGGTTAATTCTGCTTCCCGGAGATCGCGCGACAGGTGCGCGACGACGCCGGCCAAGCTCCACCTCCCGCAATGCTGCGGATGATGCTAGCCGCGCAAAATAGGCTAGCTGGCCTGCAAGATGGTGCGGCTCGACAACTGTTGGGATTGATCAAGCTAACGGCACGAGGAAAAGTCGGGTTGTCCTCTTCTCAACCCACTAGCCATTACCGCGCGAGGTTCTCGCTTGCGACCATGTGGTCCACGTCTGCAGTCACGCCTGCCTTCTCAAGACTCGCAATCCCGTGTAGGAAGAGCCGGCTATGTGAAAGCATCGCATCGCGATCGCCGGCGCGCTCCGTGGCTAGCATCTTGGCTGCTTCCAGGCTTGCGCCAACCCACAGGCCACCACAGGCCAGCGGTCGTCAGGCGGCTGCAGCCGATGCCAGCTGGCCGAGGACGATGCGGCGTGCCGCGAGAAGGGCCTTTACCCCGGAACCACGCCCTTCGACGAGTGCCGGCGACGCGCTCCTGGCGCAGGCGGCGCGCCGATGAAGCCGCGGCTCGTGGCGGCGGCGGCTCGAATTCCACAGAAGACGCCGGGCAGCCGGCACCTCGGATTACAATCCGCCGACAGGACTGGTCAGCGTCGCGCCGGCGCCATCGCCTCGGGGTGGAATTTCGCACCGCGCCAAACCCCAGCCACAGGAAGGTGGACAGCAGTTCGACGGTCTGGGCCACCTGGTGAACGGCGGTCATCGAGCGCGTTCGCCAGCGAATGCAGGAAGGCAATCTTCTGAAACGCCTGCACCACCAGAACGAACACATTGAGATAGAGCGCAAACAGGGCGGACGACATAGATCCATCGCCAGCTCCGTTTGCCTGAACACATAGAGGGCAAGCAGCGCCACGGGCGAGCACCGCGAGCGAGATGGCGTCCGAAGATCGCTCGCCGTGGCGTAACGGTAGTGGCGGGAACATGAACCCGGTCACGCTGGTGAGCACGGTGGTCGCGAGAAACAGCGCCGTCCAACCGGGCATCCGCTGCGCGCCCAGCATGCCGTGCAGCACGACAGGCCTGAGACGATGCCGATCAGGCTGATGGCGACGTGCAGCTTGGTGAAGGCAGCAATCGATAGCCGCCAGAATCATGAAACCTCCAGTTTGCAGCTCTACGCTCCAGCGCCTGCCAATACTTCGGCTTGCATCGCCACGGTCAATGCTTCGATGGGTCGCGGGTCTGCGATCACCGCTTGCCGGGAAAGTGCGAGGCGAAATCGCCGGTGGTGTTGACTTTGGGGTAGGCGCATCGCGGGAACGGGGACGCCGAGAGAAGCAGCAGAGCGGCCCGAAGCCTTCGCCCGACCGATAGACGAGAAGCCGCTCGGGCGGTACGAGGCGGCGCACCTTCTTCGTTATGCGCATTGAACACGGGCAATCGCGTGTGTTCCGGTCTGAGCGAGCCGCCGAAGGTCTTCTCAACGATCAGCGTGTTGATCATTTCCATGTGGCGGCGGCGGGCCGATCGACTGCGTCGGGGCCGGCCCGAAGCGCCCCGAAGTCGAGCATGCATGGCGAAGATCGTGGCGGCGGCGCTTTCGGTACCAGGCTTCCGGATCGCGCAGCGGTGAGAATGATCTTGGCTTGCGGGTTCGCCGCCGCGAGCTCCTTCCAGATATACGTGGTCGGCCAGTCGACGGTCGAGGCGTAGCCCTGCAGCATCGGGCGCCAATCGCTGCTCTCGCCTTTCGCAAGCGCCAGCCACAAAGCGTCATGCTCGGGATGGGCGCTGACCTCGATCATGTGGTAGCAGGGGCCGAGCCCAAGCTCCTCGAGCGCAAGCTTGAGCGACAGCGTTCCGGTGCGCCCGAAGCCCGCGCCGATCACCTTCAGGGTCGTGGAACGTTGCCCGACGCTTTCCGCGCCTGTAGACACATTGGCCGCGCCGTCTTCTATCATGCTCCGTCCTGTCCGCTTCGGAGGTTCGATGCTCACGCTTTATTCCTATCCCGATTGTTCGGCGTCGCCGACAACAACGCCTTACGGCCTGAAGGTCTTCGCCGTGCTGGTGGCTCTGCAACGTGCCGTTCCGCCACGAGCACATTCTCGACGCTTCGTCGCGCCGCGCGGCCAGCTCCCCTTTATCGCCGATGCAGGCGAGACGATCGGCGATAGCGACACCATCATCGCTCATCTCATCCGCAAGTATCGGCTGACAATCGACGAGGGGCTGACCCTCGCCAGCGCGACCTCGATCATCTGATCACGCGCATGCTGGACGATCTCTATTGGGTCATGTCGTACTCACGCTGGAAGGACGAGCGGTTCTGGCCGCTGTTCCGCGATAGCGCTGCTCGAGCAGCATCCGACCCTGACGGAGGAGGGGCTCAACAAGGCGCGGGAGTTCAATTTCCAGCGCTATCATTTTCAGGGCATCGGCCGTTACCAGCCGGAGCAGGCTTGCGCCCGCGGCGTTGCCGATCTCGAAGTGCTGGCGCATCTCTTGCCGCGAAGCGGCTATCTGCACGGCGGCAGCCCGACTGTCATCGACGCCGGCATCTATGGCTTCATCGCCAATATCTATTTCACCCCATCGACACGCCGCTGAAGCAATTCGTCGCCGGCGCATGACACCATCGTGCGGCACTGCGAGGCGATCCACGCTGCGCATTCACGGTGGCGCCGCCCGACCGGACGAGCTAGAGCGCGCCGAGCTGGCGGAACAGATTGTACCGGTCGTATTCGACCCAGTCCTCCGCCAGCTTCTCGCCCTCGAACCTGCCGATGATGATGACGGTCCAGGTCGCCTTGCGGCCGGTCGCGGGATTCCCTCCCACTCCTTGCGCTGGGTGGCTCTGCCAAGTCCCCCGCCACACCCCTTGTCGCCGGAGAAGAAAAGGTCGTTCAAGGTGTAGGCGGCGTCGGGAAAGGCGTCGAAGAAGCTCCCCATCGCGGCTCTCCAGGCTCGGTAGCCCATGCAGGCTCTGGTCGCCGAGCCAATGCGAGACGAGGTCTTCCGCTCAGTATTTGTCGAGCGATCCCAGATTGTGACCGTTGAATACGTCATCAAGATATGCGCGAACCGCTGCATCACGCTGATCCACAGGCATCACGAAGGCTCCTTTCTTGAGCGACGGCCGGAGGCCGAAGAACGACGTAACGTCGCGTTAAATGTCATGCGGTCAATTCTGCCGTTGATATGACAAGAGAACGACATCGCTGTTGCCGACGAGAGCAATGATGGTGCAAAGCGCATAGGGCAATTTCGACGGAGAGGCGACGAATGCAGTCTTACATCTTCTGGGCCCTCTTGGGCATGGTCGGCTATTCCTCACCACTTTGTTCGTGAAGCTCGCTGAGCGGAGCAGCGAGGTCTCCAACTACATGGTGCTCGCGGTCTCGACCACGATCGTCTCGATCGTCGCCATCGCCATCGTCGCCGTCCGCGGCGAGCCTCAGCCGCTCATCTTCGACCTGAGCGGGGCACGCTCGCCTGGGCCATCGCCGGCGGCATCGCGCTCACCGTCGCGGTGAGCCTCGCTGTTCCATGCGCTGTCGCTTGGGCCCGCCAATGTGGTGGTGCCGATCTATGGCATGTTCATCATCGGCGGCTCGCTGCTCGGCGTGCTGTTCCTGGGCGAGCCGATGACCTGGAACAAGATCGTCGGTCCTCGCCGCCGCGGTCCTCGGCGTGGTGCTGATCTCGATTTAGCGAGCGCCCGGAGCCGCTCATCGACGCTCGCACGGTCGGGTGCTCCATGCGCGTGCCGTCAGGGAAGATGCAACTCGGCAGACGTTCATTGTCGGCGCTCTCCAACTCCAATTCCGGCGCGAGCCTGCTCGTTGTCCTGAGTTCGACCCAGTCGAAGGGAAAGTCACGGGTGGGCGACGTTAGTGCGCGCAATCACCCTCACACTTCTTTCGCCATGCGATTTGCGCAGAGCTTCGCCCGCGCAAGATCGTGGCAGAAAGCCCTCTCCCACAAGGGCGAGGGATTTGATGAGGCGGCGCGCTTCTTTCCCCTCCCTCGTGGGAGTGGCTTGACCTGCCAGGTCCAAGCCGGGTGAGGGGGCACCAGCAACAGGAGCAAGCGAATGACCGAAGCCTCCATTCAATCCGTCGACAAGTCCGGATCCAAACGGCATGCGCGTGTGGGTCAATCATTTGCTGATGTGGCGCCCGTGCGGCAACGCCAAGTGCCGGCGGGCGCGCGCCTGCCGCGGCAAGGTCTATCGTTGCTCGCGGCCGAGCTCTTTGCTGCCGCAAGGCGTCCGCGATTTCTTCTTTCGGCCTCGCCGATGCGCAAGAGGAAGGGCTGAGCTTCGAGGAGGCGATGGAACGGCTCGATGAAACCGGCGCTGCCGAGGCCTTCGAGGACTGGAACGCGGCAGTGGCCGCGTCGGTTATGCGCTATAATCCCCACACATCCGAAGGGCGGTGAACTCCAATGGCCAAGATTGTCTATCAGATCGTTGGAGCATGACGGCGGCTGGGCCTACAAGTCTGGCGGCGTCTCTCCGAACCCTTTTCCAGCCACGAGGCTGCTGTCGCCGCGGCGAAGCGGGCCGCGGCCGAGCAGGGCTGCCCGGCGCCACCGAGACCAGCAATACGTAACTGGAACGAAGCATGTT
>ERZ1370068.10696-contig-9372_pt1 | contig 71306 bp, 118 predicted proteins | sample MGYA00561227_ERZ1370068 | MGnify/ENA primary metagenome ERZ1370068 (study PRJEB38410, sample SAMEA6850437) | metagenome | study: Metagenomic assessment of the ecological functions of the soil: analysis of the soil microbiota associated with the...
ATTACGTATTGCTAGTCGTATGTCCAGGATGCGCCGTGCGCACGCGCCTCGGCTTCTCGAGTGATAACGCGAATCACATGTGCATGCAGCGTAGAATTCACGTTGCGCGCTGAGATATCGTAAGCGATGTACTACAGGGTAGCATCGCGTGCGGTAAGATCGGTGGTCCCAGTGGCGTGGCGCCTGATGTAACGCAGTAGCGACGCCTGGCGAAGGCGAGCTTGAGGTCGGGTACCACGATCCGTAAAGGCGGTAAACTCGCCATCAGCGGATGTCCGAACACTGCCCAGCTTCTGGAGCGTAAAGCGGTCGAGCACTGTCGGTCGCGGCCGGCGCGTGATCAAACAGCAGAGAATCGTTCTATCATGAATAAGCCCTGACGCTAAGTCCATGGCCATCTGTCACGACCTGCACTTCCGCTGGCGAGATTTGCTGATGGTTGCGATGTGGCAGATGCGTTGAACAAAATGCACCGTGTCCGAGCCGCGAGCGAAAAGAGAGCAGACGCTTATGATCCTGAGATCTCTCCGTCCTACTGAGTCACCCAAGATACTTGAACTATCCGTGGTAAGTCTGTGGTGATAAGAATGAGGTGAAACCATGAGGACTATGAGTCAGGCACGGACTCTAGTACTGAGTCTGCTCCCCGGTTTCACTTGACCCCTTCGCTGATCTGAGTGCCTGGGCAACCAACCAGTTAGTTCCTCAGAAATGATCCCGCGTTTGGTGGAAAGCTAAGATACGCAGGAGTTCCAGCTGGTTCTGTCCCAGCATTGTGGCGCCGCTCGTCGCCTCCAGCTTCAACAGTGCGACCCCATATTCTCCACAGCTGGGAGTGTCCGCGCCGAGTTCGAACGCCCGAAACATATGCACTAAAGTCCTATCCGTTGTATTACCCACACGCCAGCCGGTCAGGTACTGCAGCGTTAGATCTGCAGTTTGTACGGGAGAAAGCTTAGATACGTCGAGCGCCTCGCCCTGGCAAAGATGTTCTCGGCGGATGCTGCCGCAAGCCTAAAAAGTCATGAGACTTACTTAACTCTGTTTGTTGTTCTCAACATTGATAACTGGAAATGATCTCTGGTGGAATGCAATGCAAGTAAGAGTTAGGAGTGGAAGGACAGGCAAACGGCACATCCAGGTTTCAAGTGGGCTCTAAGCGTTATGGATCACTGATCAATGCTAGAGAGATCCTTGAGGGAATGCAGAGTGTCGCTGATCTGAATCCACTGCTCAGCGTTTAGTGGTGATCCACTGATCGCCAGCCAGGTGTTTGAAATTGACCTGAGGTGACACCTTGAAGTTCATGATGGCGTTTTTTGAGCCATAAAGCAGCCGTTGGAAACAGCTAATTAGAAATATGTTCTGAAATACGGTATCATCAGCATCGAGCCGTCGACGTGTCCACAGGATGCTCGCGGATAGCTTCGGATGATTGATGCTGACGTGATCGATAGAGAATCAAAGCCTCTGGTAGAGCGAAATGGGGATTGTACGAACCTGTTTGAGGGTCGACGGTGGAGAGTGTTCAGTTCGTGAAGTTTGGATATCAAATTATAGCTGGTCGTGGATAAAGTGGTTTGTATTGAGCTGCGACCGCTGCCGTTCCCGCAGCAATATGGTAGTGATTCGCGCATGTTTCCATACGGGATCAACAAAGATCAGTCGGCGACGTTAGCTTGTTATAGTGAATCAGTTATATCGCCCCAGTGAAGGTTCAGCGTTCACCAAAGCTTGAGAGACTGATGACAGCCAGCGAACTCGTAAAGCTCTACGGGAGAACCGTGGCGGCGCTGCGTCATCGCCGGAACGCCGGGCTGGTGCAAGCCGCGTCAGCAAAAGAAGAAATGGATGTGTAAAAGACGTGGAGATTGTTCCACAAATGTGTGTGTCAAAATTAAAGTAATCATAGGTAGAAACCCTGCCTGGTAGGTTATCCTGCAGTTTTCCCTGTAATGAGGAAACCGGGTGTACAGGTAAACACATGGTAAAACTGAAACAGTGGGTGAGGTAAAGCCTCAGCAGACGAAATGCAGTGAATCAGGTGCCTGTATCGAAGCAACTAATTGTTGGCGTGACTGACGAACACGGTTGCCGTATTCCGCCGACGGGCCCCGGCATCCAGGGAATGTACTGGCCGTACCCGGAAAAACTTCAATGCGATAGCCTTTCGAGACGGCGTCACCTGAGAGCTGGAGTTTGTAGCCCAGCTCCATCACCCCTGCCGTGGTAATCTGGCAACAGTCCGGAGCGCTGTTTTCACCAGCACGCACAGTCGTATTAGGGGTAGTGAATCCTCCGCCAGCAGCCAAATGAACTCCCCAGGCCGGTGAACCGATGTACATCGCAGCCGTTTATCCGATCAGGTGGTGTTCTTTGCGATTCCAGCACGAGTTTGAAGAGGAATCATCGTCACCGCTGAGATCCGCGGACCAACGTGGGTAGCAGCACCAGCACACGGATGAATGTACGCATGGCGTCCCGCGCGCCCAGCCTGGCAAATGCGATCAACCAGTGGATCTTGTACGAACAGTCATGATGTCGCCGATACAGAAATGTAATAATAGATCAGAATAGTTGAACCGTATATTCCGCGAACCCTTCGGCTAGTATTCTGGTGCGGGTGCGAATGCGCCTTTGATATTTTATCAGACTCGCTTGGCAGCGATATTGATGGGATATCGTCGATCCTGTTCATGCCGGCGGGGCTTTGATCCAGACCGCGCAGTTTGACGTTTAGCTAGAAGCTTCGAAGCATTGCGCATTGTATCGGCAATGTTAAATCACCCCGAATTCACCTTATTGGTTGCGAGAGAAAATGGAGCCAGAGAATTTGCAGCAGTTGTTCTCATTTGATACTTGACGTGTCGTTTGATCAGTAAAATCGATCAAGATCGCCGTGAACTGAATCGAAACACCTTCCGCAAGATTGATCACTCAGCGTACCACGACGACGTACTCATTCCACAGTGGCGGATCGTCGACGTAGTTGACCGGCGCGACTTCCGGCGTCCCCGGACTCCGCCGCAGCCGAACGATGAGTCAGCAGCAGCAATGTGATGGCGGCGCGCATGGCACCCATCTTGCGCCTGCTCAAACAACCCGCGGCAAGGATCAAAACGGCAGCGGAATCACAGAGCCCGTGTCGCCGGGCCTGCCGGTTCACGGAAACGACGGTTGCCTTGGGGAAGAAGTTGAATTCGGAGGCGCTGGCCCGGGTATAGGCGCCCATCGCACGCCCGACGATCAGGTCTCCTGCCTTCAGTGCCGGCAGCATGAGATTTTCCGCGATGACATCGATGCTGTCGCAGGTGGGCCCGGCGAGCACCGAGGCAAATTTCTCATCGCTCTCCTTCAGCGACTCCACCGGGTACTTGGCGTGATCGAACAGCTGGCCGCTGTAGGAACCGTACAGACCGTCATCGAGGTAGTACCACCAATGACCTTCGCGCTGCGCGCGGCCCATGACCGAGCGACACGCCGATGGCCGCGGGCCCGGAAATGTAGCGGCCCGGGCTCGGCGATGACGCGCAGCTCTGCGCGGCAGCTTGGCGAGAGCCGCACGGATCGGCGCGCAGAAGCGGCCGATGTCGGTGACCTTCTGCGCGTACTCGATCGGGAATCCGCCGCCGATGTCGAGCGTGTCGAACACGCCTAGCTTCTCGCGCTTGGCCGCGGCGATGAGCTTGCCGCAGGCCTCGATGGCCTCGACGTGCTTGCCGGCATCGGCTGCCTGCGAACCGACGTGGAACGAGAGGCCGCGCACCGGGATGGCGAGCTTGCGCGCGAGGCGCGCGAGCTCGAGCAGATCCTCCGGATCGCAACCGAACTTTCGCGACAGGTCGCACACGGCGCCGGGCGACGCGGAATGACACGCGCAGCAGCAGCTCCGCACTGGTCGCGGTAAGGCTCGAACTTGCGCACTTCGTCGGGATTGTCCGCGACGAATGATCTTCACGCCGAGATGCAGCGCGTTGCGGATGTCGATGTCGCGCTTGATGGGATGCGTGTGGATGCAGCGCGCCGGGATCGATGCCGAGCTGCGTGACGAGCTGCGTCTCGCCGGTGGTGGCCAGGTCTAACCAGCCGCCCAGCTCGACGATGGTCTGACCACGGCCGGATGCGGCAGCGGCTTGAGCGCATAGTGCAGATCGACGCCCGGCAGCGCCTTGTGCAGCTTGCGGTACTGCTCGCGCACACGCTGGCAGTCGATGATGAGCAGCGGCGAGCCGAACTCCGCCACCAGCCGCTTGATCTCCGCCGTCAGTGAACGGATCGATGAAAGCGCGGGTGCTGCGCGACTTGCGCGTGCGAGTCAGCATCGCGTAGTTCCCGGGCGGAAAAGGGGCGAATTGTAGGCGTGCGCGCCGTGCATGTGTCATGACGCGAAGATGTCACAGCTGCGCTGGAAGGCGGCCTGCGAATGAGGCGTTTTGCTAAAGTGCCCCGCCCATGAAACCTCATCGTGAGCTCGGCCCGACCTCTCCCCGCCGGAGAACTGCAGACCCTGCTCGCGTCCCGCGTGGCGCTGGTGGTCATCGAGAGCCGCGAAGAAGCGCGAGTCATCGAAGCTGGTGCGCGAAGCGGCGCTCAAGGCCCAGCGCGGCAAGAACTGGGGCGTGTTCCAGTGGACGGTGACCGAAGGCCTGCTGCGCGTCGACGTCGACCTGGGCGGCGCGCAGAAGACGCTGGCGCAGCCCGAGCAACTGCTGCAGCACATCAAGGCCACCACCATGGCCGGCATCTATGTGCTGCTCGATTTCCATCCCTATCTCGACAACCCGATGTTCGTGCGCACGCTCAAGGACATCGCGCAGGACTACGCAGAAATGCGCGCGCACGCTCGTGCTCATCAGCTACGAAGTGAAGCTGCCGCAGGAGCTCGAGCACCTCGCGCGCGCGCTTCACGCTGCAGCATGCCGGACAAGAACGAGCGCCAGGCCATCGTGATGCAGATGGCGCGCGAGTGGGCGCAAGGCACGGGCGGCATGCCGCGCGTCGACGTGAAAGTGGTCGAAAAGCTGGTCGACAATCTCGCCGGACTGCCGCTGCACGATGTCGAACGGCTCACGCGCCAGGCCATCTTCAACGACGGCGCGCTCACCGAGGACGACCTCCGGCCGCTGCTCGCGGCGAAGTACCAGCTGCTGAATCGCGGCGGCACGCTGTCGTTCGAGCCGGATACCGCGCGCTTCGCCGAGGTCGGCGGCCTGAAGAACCTGCAGCGCGCTGGATCCTGCAGCGCAAGGCGGCGTTCGACGGCAGCGCCCCGGAGCTCGACGCGCCCAAGGGCGTGCTGCTGTTAGGCGTGCAGGGCTGCGGCAAGAGCCTCGCGGCGCGCGCCGCCGCCGGCGTGCTCGGCGTGCCGCTGGTGCGCCTCGACTTCGGCGCGCTGTATTCGAAATGGCATGGCGAATCGAGAAGAACCTGCGCGAGTCGCTGGCGTCCGCCGAGGCGCTCGCGCCCTGCGTGTTGTGGCTGGACGAAATCGAAAAGGCGCTGTCCGCGGGTCGACGGCGACAGCGGCACGTCGCGGCGCGTGTTGGGCGCGTTCCTCACCTGGCTCGCCGAGCAGCGCGCGCGCGTGTTCATCGTGGCCACCGCCAACGACATCGCCGCGCTGCCGCCGGAGCTGGTGCGCAAGGGGCGCTTCGATGAGATCTTCTTCGTCGACCTGCCCACGCCGCGGCCGCGCGTCCGAGATCCTCGGCATTCACTGCAAGAAGCGCGGCGTGACGCTGTCGGAGCAGTGACATGAAAGCGCTGCGCCGCGCGCAGCGAAGGCTTCTCCGGCGCCGAGCTCGAGCAGGCCGTGGTGTCGGCGCTGTACACCGCGCACGCCAACAAACAGCCCGTGACGCGCGGCCACCATCGCCGCCGAGCTCGCAGGCGACCAAGCCGCTGTCCGTGGTCATGGGCGAAAAGATCGCCGAGCTGCGCGAGTGGGCCAGGGAACGGCACCGTTCCCGCCGACTAACGGGGAACCCCGTCTACTTCGGCGGTAGCAAGGTGCCCCGTTACCCTCGACCTTCGCAGTCACGTTCGCGTCGCCAAGGAACTTGGGAAGATCCAGCCCCGCCATCGCGGCCACGTCGTGCAGCGGCGGCAGGCTCTTCACCATGCCGGCCAGGAAGTTGGCCGTGGTCGTTCCGCCATTGCCGTTCGTGCCCGCTGCCGCTGTCCCACACCGTGACCTTGTCGATCTTGATGGCCTTGATGGCCTCGACCTGCATGGCGACCAGGTGCTCGAGCTTCTCCGTGAGCAGCAACGTCGCCGCGGCACGCGCATCGTTGTTGGCGCTGCATGACCAGCGCCTGGTAACCCTGCGCCTTGGCCTCGAGCACCTGGCGAATGCCTTTGGCTTCGGCTTCGTACTTGAGCAGCGTGGCGTCGGCGACGCCCTGCGCTTCGCGACGAGTCTTCTCGGCCTCGGCTTCCGCGGCGATGGTGATCTTGGTCTTCTCGACCTGCGAACGCACCACCTCCGCTGCCGTGAACCGCTGCAGCTCCGCCTTGGCCTGCGCGCGCTGAATCTCCGCCTCGGCATCGAACTGCGCCACCTGGCCGCGCTGCGACGCCTGCGCGGACTGCACGAACAGCTCGGCGTTCGACTGCGCGATCAGCGCCTTGGCGCGGTTCTCACCGGCGATGGCGTCGGCTTCCTGCGCTTCGACGAAGATGCGCTTCTCGGCTTCGGCCTTCTTCTGGCCCTGCACCGAGGTCGCTTCGTTCTGCGCCACCTTGATCTGCATGGTCGCGATTCGCCTCGGCCTCACCGATGGTCGCCAGCGCTTCCTGCTGCCTGGACGTAGATGCGCTGGTCGGCCTCGGCCTGCTTCTTGCCCTTCTCGGACTCAGCCGACGTGCTGCGCCACCTTGATGGTGCGCTCGCGCACCTGCTCGGCCTCACCCACCGAACCCTTGCGGTCCTGGTCGGACACGTCGACCTTGGCCTGGTTGATCGCCTCGGATGCCGCCTTCTTGCCGATGCTCTCGATGTATCCCGACTCGTCCGTGATGTCGGTGATGTTCACGTTGATGAGATACAGGCCGATCTTGTTGAGCTCCGGCGCCACGTTGCGGCGGATCGCGTCGAGGAATTTCTCGCGGTCCTGGTTGATCTGCTCGATGGTCAGCGAAGCCACCGTGAGACGCAGCTGACCGAAGATGATTTCGCGCGCCATGCTCTCGACGTCGTCCTGCGCGAGATTGAGCAGGCGCTCGGCCGCGTTGTTCATGATGGCTTCTTCGGTGCTCACGCCCACCGTGAACGTGCTCGGCACGTTGACGCGGATGTTCTGCAGCGACAGCGCCTTGGTGAGCGGGATCGGGATCGTGAGCGGCGTCAGGCTCATGTACGTGTAGTCCTGGATCAGCGGCCAGATGAAGGCGCCGCCACCATGAATACACAGCGCCGACTGACCTTTGCCGACCTTGCCGTACACGACCAGGATCTTGTCGGATGGGCAGCGCTTGTAACGCGTCGCCAGGAACGCGATGGTGATGAAGATGACGAAGACGAACGACACCACCGGCAGGAATGCCATCGTGAGATCCATGCGAAACCCTCCGCGCGCGCGACGCGCGCTAACTAACTAATTGACTCGTTCAGCGATCGACGGGCGCGACGACCAGCGTATTGGCCGTCACGCTTTGCACGCGAATCGCCGTTCCCGTGGGGATGCGTCGCGCCGTCGGCTGACACCGCTTCGAACTCGCGCAGTCGATTGGCGAAGTTGATCTGCACGCGGCCGCCGTCCTTGCCCACCGTGAGGTAGACCGAGCCTTCGCTGCCTACCGCGGCGAACAGGCTGACGGTGCCGCTCGACTGCAGACGCAGCATGGAGCGGAAGATCTTGTGGATGATCCACACGGAGGCGACAGCCGGCGGCCAGCGCGCCGGCGAGCGCCAGCACCATGCCGAGCGCAGCGCTGTGATACAGCGTGAAGCCCACGACGCCGAACATCGCGAAGAAGGATGAGATGCCCTGGATCGTCAGCGCCTGGAAGCCGCCGTCGCTGTCGACGTGAACCGCATCGAGGCCACCGTGATGATCGAGACCGGCGACGGTGAGAATGAGTCTGAAGACCAGAATGATTCCACCGACGATTCCGGCCAGCAGGAACATCTGTTCGACGCCGCTGTACGAAGCAAACCACTCGGTCATGGCCAACTCCTCGCCGGATGTTTTTGTATGTGTGTCCCGGCTGTGGGGACTATAGCGGGGAATTCAATCAGCCAGATGAAAAACAATAGCTGCTGACGGTGATTCCACCGAGGAAATCCTTCTCGTGATATGTCAGCTTCGGCTATGTCGTCGCCGGCGGCGCCCGACGGCGACCATGAGTGGCAGCAGATGCTCCTCGCGCGGATGCGCAGCGCGCGCGAGGAGCCGATTCCCAGGCGGCCAGTAGTTTGCTCGCGGTCCGTCGGAACTGCCGCCCAGCAGCGCGCCATTGAGCCAGGCGTCGAATTCGCGGACGGGCCCCATGCCGCGGACTGAAGAACTGGCGCAGGTTGTGGTAGCTGCAGGCCGCTGCCGACGATCAGCACGCCTTCGTCGCGCAGCGGAGCTGAGCGCCGTCCCATGCGCCAGGTGCGTCGCCGGATCCAGGCCGGCTTTCAACGAGAGCTGCACCACGCGGCACGTCGGCGTTGCGGGTAGATGACCTTGAGTGGCGTGAACGCGCCGTGGTCGAAGCCGCGCTCGGGATCGAGCCGCGCCGGCATGCCCGCCGCCTCGATCAGCGACTTCACGCGCGCCGCGAGCGCCGGGTCGCCGGGCGCGTCGTAGTGAATGTGGTAGGTGTAGTCCGGGAAAGCCGCCGTAGTCGTAGATCATCGGCGGCTTGGGACTCGAGGTGAGCGTGAACTCCGGCTCTTCCCAATGCGCGGAGATCATGAGCACGGCTGTCGGCGTCGCGCCGATCTGCCGCGGCATCGCCGGCCAGCGCCGCTTCGAGCTTCGCGTATGCCGCGCGCGAGGGATCGTCCATGTACGACCAGGGACCGCCGCCGTGGGAGATGAAGTACACCGGAAGTCGATGCGGCTTCATTGTGACGCGCAGTGTACGCTCGCGACGCGGACATGGATCGGAGGACGAGTGATCGACGTTCGAGCACGCTGGCTGCGCGGTTCGCGGTGGATCGTGCGGCGTCGCATCGCGCGGCGCGGCGCAGCGCGGCCGACGCGATCATCGGTTTCGATCCCGTCGTCCGCCCCGACGACTGTTCGCGGCGCGATGAAATCGAGGCTGCGCTGCGTGCCCGCAAGCATCACGGTGCGGCGCGACGATCACGACACCGCGGCGAGGTTCGTACACGCCTGCAGCGATGTCGATCCGTTCTCGATCGACTGCAGGCTTATGGCGCGTGCGCGAACTTCCCGACATGATCAGCCCGAAGGTTTCGCGCTTCGCCACGCAAGTATCGACGGCCACGCAGACGCTTGACATCATCGGCCGCGACGCGGCCGGCGCGATGTACGGCGGGCTCGAACTCGCCGAGCAGATCCGCACGCGCGGCGTCGAGGGCGTCGTCGACACCGATCGCAATCCCTACATGCCCATGCGCGGCACCAAGTTCAACATCCCGCTCGACCTGCGCAACCCGAGCTACTCGGACATGAGCGACTCGGCGCAGCAGAACATCGCCACGCGTCTGGGACTTCGAGTTCTGGCGCGCCTATCTCGATGCAGCTGGCGCGCGACCGCTACAACTTCGTGTCGCTGTGGAACCTGCACCCGTTCCCGTCGATGGTGAAGGTGCCCGAATACCCGGACGTGGCGCTCAACGATGTGTGGCGCTCGAAGATCACATTCGACGAGGACTATTCGACGCGCACCGACGGTCATCGTGACGCCGGCGATGCTGGCCGACAAGGAAGTCGTCAAACAACTCACCATCGAGCAGAAGATCGAGTTCTGGCGCCGCGTGATGCAATACGCGAAGGACCGCAACATCGAGTTCTACGTCGATGACGTGGAACATCTTCACCTACGGCGTCGATGGCAAGTACGGCATCACCGACGCGCATCGACAACCCGAAGACCGTCGACTACTTCCGCGCCAGCGTGCGCGAGATGTTCCGCACCTATCCACTGCTGCGCGGCATCGGGCTCACCGCCGGCGAGAACATGGGCGATGCGAGCTGCTACATTCGGCGGCACGGACTCATTCGACGCCAAGGAGAACTGGCTGTTCGCCACCTACGGCCAGGGCGTGCTCGATGCGGCGCGCGCGGAACCGCAGCGGCAGTTCCGGCTCATCCACCGCCAGCACGAGACGCGCGCGCAGGACATCGCGACGACGTTCAAACCGGTCATCGCGCAGCCCAACGTGGATTTCGTCTTCAGCTTCAAGTACGCGCAGGCGCACGCGCTTGTCGTCCACCACGCAGACCTTCCACCGCGGCTATCTCGAGTCGCTCGGCGATCTCGAAGACGCTCTGGACGCTGCGCAATGACGACGCGCTGCATGTATCGCTGGGCCGCGCCGGATTTCGTGCGCGAGTTCGTGAAGAACATTCCGTACGAGAAGTCGCAGGGCTACTACTCGGCTCCGACATGTGGGTGTGGGGCCGCGAGTTCCTGGCGCGCAGATCCCAGGCTCGCAGCGGCAGCTCGAGATCGACAAGCACTGGCTGCACTTCCTGCTGTGGGGACGGCTCGGTTACGACCCCACGCTCGACAACGAGCGCATCGCGGCGCTCGTCGCGCCGCGCTTCCCGGCATCGATGGCCGGCGATTCTCTGTCGCCGTGGCAGGACGCGTCGATGATCTATCCACTGGTCACGGGCTTTCACTGGGCGGACTTCGACTTCCAGTGGTACATCGAAGGCTGCCGCAGCCGGCCGAGCCCGGCGAAAACCGCCAGCGGCTTTCACAGCGTGGAGACCTTCATCAACCAGCCGGTTCATCCGGGCACGTCGCAACATCGCGATTCCGGCCTACGTCGCCGGCGTGATCGCGGGAAAGATGCCGGCGGGCATCACGCCGATGCAGGTTGCCGACCAGATCGACGTTCACCGATCATGTGCTGCAGCGCGGTCGCAAGCGGCTCAAGCTCGAGGTCTCACGCGGCAGTGGAACTCGGAGTTCCGCGCCACCGTCGGCGATCTGCTGCTGATGTCGATACCTCGGCAAGTACTACGCGGCCCAAGATCCGCGGCGCTGACCGAGCTCGCACTATTTCGGCGAGACGCGCGAGCCGAGCATCAGGAAAAGCGGTGGAATATCTGACGCTCGCGCAGCAGCTGGGTCGAAATATACTAAACCGCGCGACGGCGCCGGTACAAAACCCGCTCTGGACCAATCGCGTGGGCGTGGTCGACTGGCAGGAGCTCACCGACGAAGTCGCCAACGACATCACCATCGCCTCGCGCAGCCGCTCAGGCGGCGGCGTTGAGTGCGCTGCAGCACCTCGGGATCGGCGTGGCCCAGCTCCGCGCTCTGCACCGATGATCTTCCGTCCGCCGCGAGTGCCGAGATGATGGTGGAGTGACTGAACTCGCCGCTCGGCAGTTGCCGGTACTGGACGTTCAGCGCGGCCGCGATGCGCCGCACGGCGGCGGCATCCGCGTGCGCCAGCGTCCAGCGTGTGGTGTCGATGCGTCGCTCATCGGCAACCTTCGCGCAATGCCTCGGGCGTGTCGCGCCCGGCATCGAGAGACACCAGCAGCACGCGCAGCTGCTGCCGCCGCGGCTCATCCAGCTTGCGTTCGACCGGCGCGCAGCGTGTCGATGATCAGCGGACAGGTGGCCGGGCAGCTGCCGTAGAACATCGTGACGAGCACCGGGCTGGCCGCGATACACGTCGAGGTCGATGGCCTTGCCGTCCTGGTTCAGCAACTGCTCGTGCAGTTGATACAGCGACGCGGCTCGATCCGGACGCGTGCGACGAGCAGCACCAGCAGCGCAAGCGCCAGCGAGACAGACACGCAGCGCGCGCAGCTCATGGACGCACCCCGGCGTCGCTCGCGCAGCGGAAGCCCATCGAGCTCGAGCTGTGATGCCGCCTTCATGCTCGACAACATCGCGATGCGCATCATCATGGCGTAGTTGTCCTTCTGTTCGCAGGTCGATCGCGCCGCTGCCGCAGAACCGGTTGCGGTTCGGATCGCCCTGCTTCGCGGCTGTCGTCGCTCACCAGCATGGAGCCGGCGTCCTCGACCCATTCCCAGACCACGCCGTGCAGATCGCGAATGCCGAAATAGTTAGCCGGTGACGCGCCCGCCACCGGGCAGCGCGCCGCGCGCCGACTTCGAATACCAGTCGAGAATCTCGCTGCCGCCACGCCGGATCGTCGCGCGCATCGGGCTTCGTCGGCGCTGGCCGCGGCTGCGAATTCCCATTCGTACCAGCGCGGCAGGCGCGCGCCGCGCGCTTCGCAATAGGCACTCGCGGCGAACCAGCTCACCTGCGTGACCGGCTGCCGCGCGATCGCCGCTCCCGGATCCGCCGCGCTTGCCCAGTGGCGCAGATAACCTTCGTCGGCGAACAGCCCCGCGACGCGATCGCGCCGCCACTCCGGATGTTTGCTGCACGAACTGCGCGAAATCGGCATTGCTGACCAGCGTCGGCGTCGAGGCGAAACGGCGCGACCACCGTGACCTTCACGTTCGGCGCCGGCGGCAGCACCGGACTCGAACCGGCCGCCAGCGATCGGCGCGCTCGACGACCGCGGCGTGCGCCGCAAGACCGCAGGCGCTCAGCCGCAAGCGTGATCAGCCGGATGCATAGCGCGATTCACTCTGTCCTCAGTGCGCCGCACCTTCGGCGCGCTTGGTCGTGGCGCGCATCTGCGTCACTTCCTTGGCACGTCACGACGCCACCGTTGTTGCCCCAGCTGTTGAGCGCGAACGTCAGGATGTTGGCGATCTCATCGTCGTTGAGCTGGCTCATCGGCGGCATGACCGAGTTGTAGGTGGCGCCGTTCACGGTGACCGGACCGGTCAGGCCATTGAGCGCAATGCCGATGGCGCGCTTGCGATCCGCGACCAGGAAGTCGGACTTGGCGAGCGGCGGGAACACATTGGCAGATGCCGGCGCCCGTTATCCTGGTGACACGCCGAACAGGTGCCCTTGAACAGCACCTCGCCGGCCTTCACCTGCTGCTCCTTCGTCAGCGTTGCCGCTGGCGCTGGCCTGCACGGCGGTCGCGACCGCCGCCGGATCTGCGAGCCTGTCGCTCAGGATACATCTCATCGACCTGCTTGCCGGAATAGATGTCGGCCGCGCGGCCCACCGCTCACTTCGAGGATGGCCACCGCGCCCTTGTTGAAGGCGCGGAAGATGGAGTGATCGACCAGCACGTAGTTGCCGGGCACTTCGGTGTGGAATTCCACCGTCGACGGCGCCGCCCGCGGGAATCAGCGTGGTCTGCACGTTTTCCTGGAAGTGCGTGCCGCCTTCGTACTGCACCTTGTCGAAGATCTCGCCGATCACGTGGAAGCTCGACACCAGGTTCGGGCCGCCGTTGCCGATGAACATGCGGACTGTGCTGGCCGGTCTTCGCCTTGATGCGCCTCGGCGCCGGTGAGCGCGCCCTCGGCGCCGTTGAACAACACGTAGGTCGCGTTCTCGTCGATGGCCTTCTGCATGTCGAACGCCTGATGGCCCTTCTCGCGATACTTGCCGACCGTGTAGAAGTCGCCCTGCATCACGTAGAACTCGTGGTCCACCGGGCGGCAGGCCTTCAGGCGGCTCGACGAGGATGAGGCCGTACATGCCGTTGGCCACGTGCATGCCCACGGGCGCGGTGGCGCAGTGATAGACGTACAGGCCCTGGTTGAGCGCCTTGAAGGTGAACTGCGACTGATGTCCCGGCGCCGTGAAGCTCGACGCCGCGCCGCCGCCCGGACCGGTGACGCCGTGCAGGTCGATGTTGTGAGGCATCTTGCTGCCGGGGTGATTCTTGAGGTGGAACTCCACCGTGTCGCCCTGGCGCACGCGGATGAAGCTGCCGGGCACGGTGCCGCCGAAAGTCCAGAACGTGTAGGTGACGCCTTCGGAAATCGGCTTTTCGACTTCCGACCACTTCGAGTTCGACGATCACCTTCGCCGGGCTGCTTGCGGTTGGTCGGCGGCGGCACGCAGCGGCGGACTGGTGAGCACTCGCGTGAACGGGCTCGCCTTGCGGCGGACCGAAGTCACCCTTGCATCGAGCCGCCGGTGGGCGGCCACCGGGTGGCAGACGCCGCTTGTCGGATGCTCCGCATGCGGTGAGCAGCAAGCGGCCACCAACAGCGTCGCGATCGTATTCCTGGTCATGAGCATCCCTCGCCGGTAGTTTGTTCAGTTCGACGCTGACGTGTAGCGCGTCGCGGCGTGCGGCACTCTGATACAGATCAGTCCGCGCGCGTATACGTAAAGTACCGCGGCGCACCGCGGCAATGCGTACCCCAAGGTCCCATGCGTGCGAGAAAACTACAGCCCGAGCAGGGCGAACAGCGCCACGCGGATCGTGCGCACGCGCCACGCTGATGATGAAGCCGTACACCACGAGGTGCGGCGACGAAACTCCAGCGCGCGCCGGCAACCCGCGTGGCGCCGCGCTGAGCGCAAGACTTCCGAGCACCACGTACACCACGAGCAGCAGCACCTTCGTCGTCAGCCACGCCGTGCACGAACGGATACTGGTGGAGCATCGTCGCCAGCATCATCGCGGCGGTGAGCAGCACCGGTGTCGATGGTGTAGCTCAGATAGCGCAGCGGCGCCGCCATGTACCAGCGGGCGCCGGCGAGCATCGCAATGCCGCGCAGCGCAAACAATCCGCCGCTGCTCAGCACCGCCGCGACGTGCACCCACTTGATCTGTAGATAGAACTCGATCATGTGCGGTGATGCTACCGGCGGAGTGCGGCGCCGGTAGCATCTCTCCGGTCGTTCACGCTTTGGCCGGCTCGCTGCCCTGCGGTAGTACTCGATCGCGCGCTTCGGCGCCACCCACAGTCGCAGCACGAACCACGCGATGCTGAGCGCGCCCAGGCTGAAGATCGTGTCGCCGGGCACGCGCATCCACACCAGCAGTCTGGATGATGCGGCTGTCTGCATGAGATCGGCGGAGCGCGCGTACCAGTAGCCGTGCTCGATGCGCCGCATTGAGCTGGATGATGCCGATGGGCAGCAGCGTCAGCAGCGCCATCGCGGCGAGGCCGATGTTGAACGCCCAGAACGCGGTGTTGAGCAGCGCGCTCGTTCCACTGCGACGTCGGGCTTCAGGCCGCGCAGGCAGAACAGCATCAGCCCGATGCCGAGGAAGCCATACACGCCGAACAGCGCGGTGTGGCCGTGCAGCGGCGTGAGGTTGAGTCCCTGCATGTAGTAGAGCGGCAGCGGCGGATTGATCAGGAAGCCGAACAAGCCCGCGCCGACCACGTTCCAGAACGCGACCGCGGTGAAGAACATGATCGGCCAGCGATAGCGCTGCATCCACGGCGTCGCCTGCCGAGCTTGAAGGTGTCGATAGGCCTCGAAGCCGATGAACGCCAGCGGCACCACTTCGAGCGCGGAGAAGCTCGCGCCGAGCGCGATCACCGCGGTCGGTGTGCCCGTGAAGTACAGGTGATGCAGCGTGCCGAGCACGCCGCCGGACAGGAAGACGATGGTCGCGAACAGCACCGTCGACGGTCGCGCGTGCTCGCGCGCAGCAGGCCGAGCCGCGTGAACAGGAAGGCGATGACCGCGGTCGCGAACACTTCGAAGAAGCCTTCCACCCACAGGTGCACGACCCACCAGCGCCAGTACTCGACCATCGAGAGATGCGTGTGCTCGCCCCACATGAGCCCGGCGCCGTAGAACAGGCCGATGCAGATCGTGGACAGGAACAGCAGCACGATGATCGACTTCGATTCACCGCCTGCGCTTGATGCGCCGGCCACAGCGCGCGGCCGACCAGCGTCAGCCAGATGCCGAGGCCGACGAACAGGAAGATCTGCCAGAAGCGGCCGAGGTCGACGTATTCCCAGCCCTGGTGGCCGAACCAGAAGTTCTTCGCGAGGCCGAGCTTCTGCATCACCGCCAGCCACTGGCCGGTGAACGCGCCGACCACGATGATGAGCAGGCAGGTGAACAGCACGTTGACGCCGAGGCGCTGGAACTTCGGCTCATGGCCCGGAGATCGCCGGGCCGATGTACAGGCCCATGCCGAGCCACGCGGTCGCGATCCACAGCACCGCGAGCTGCGTGTGCCAGGTGCGGCTCAGCGAGTACGGCAGGATAGTTGGAGAGCGCGAAGCCGTAGGCCTCCTGGCCTTCGACCTGGTAGTGCGCCGTGATCGCGCCGAGCAGGATCTGCGTGAGGAACAGCGCGATCACCAGCCAGAAATACTTCGCGGTCGCCTTCATCGACGGCGTCACGCGAACCAGCGCCAGCGGATCGGCTTGCGGGCAGCGCCGAGCGGCGCTCGTCCGTGCTGCACGCGCGTGGTGCCAGCCGAGCAAGCGCGATGCCGGCGATCAGGAACAGCACGCTGAACACCGTCCACATCAGCAGATGCGGCGGCGGCGTGTTGCCCACCAGCGGCTCGTGCGGCCAGTTGTTGGTGTAGCTGATGTGCTTGCCCGGACGCTTCGGTGACCGTCGACCAGGCAGACCACCAGATGAACGCCGTGAGCGCGTGCCGATGCTCCGCGGTCGTCCACGGTGCCCTGCTTCATCGCGTACGCCTTGCGCAGTTCGAGCAGTCGTCGGATCGCTGCCGAACAGCGCTTCGTAGTGCGCTGGCGACGTGGCAATCGCCGCGGCGCGCTGTCGGCGGTGATGCGTGATCGTGTCGGATGTTCGCGATCGTAGGTGTTGGCGCGCGAATCGCGGCTGCAGCTGCGCGCGCAGCCGCGCCTGCTGATCGCGCCGGGCAGCTCGGCATACTCACGCGCGGTCTGACCGCGTGCCGTGATGTTCGAGCCACGCCGATCGCCTCGCGATGCAGCCAGTCCGCGGACCAGTCGGGCGCGACGTAGCTGCCATGGCCCCAGATCGAGCCCAGCTGCTGGCCGCCGATCGACTGCCAGACCTGGCGGCCCTGTCTCGATGTCGGCGCGCGTGTAGAGCACCGCTCCGCTCTCGCATGAGCACCGCCGTTCGGAATGGGAGGCATCACGCGGTGAATCTCACCTCCGACCCACAGCAGGACCGGTGAAACGAGGCCAGCAACAGGCCGATCAGGAAGATCCGCAGAGTTTGCGAGTAGCGGTCATGAGTCATCTCCATCTAACGATGACTGCATCGTGCTCGCCGCGGCCCGCCGCCGCACCCTGATCAGGTCAGGTCGACTCTTCCCTGAGGGCTACTCCCTCAGGATATTGCGCGCCAGGGCTTCGAGTTTCACCGGATCCGTGATCTCGATCTCACGGCGGTCGACGTGCAGCAGGCCTGACTCCTGCAGCCGCGAGAATCCGCGGCTCACGCTCTCGGAAGCCAGCCGCAGGTAGTTTGCGATGTCGGTGCGGGTCATCGAGAGCCGGAAACGCGTCGCGGAGAAGCCGCGCGCGGCATGACGGCGCGACATCGACACGACGAACGCCGCCATGCGTTCGTCGGCGGTGAGACCTGCCGGCGAGCAGCGCCGCCATGCCGATGTCCTCGCTCAGCAGCCGGAACAGGTGCTGCTGCAAACCCGGCACGCGAGTCGCCAGCGCCGCGATGTTCGGGAACGAGAACCGGCACAGCATCACCGAATCGAGCGCGACCGCGTTGCAGGGATACCGCGCTTGAGAAATCGCGTTGAGCCCGATCACCCGCCCGGCAGGAAAAACCCCAGGACCCGCTCGCGCCCCTCGCTGTCGGTGACATAAGTCTCCGACCGTGCCGGTCCGCACGGCGGCGATGGCTCGAACGGGATCGCCCTCGCGAAAGATGTGGGCGCCTTCTCCGTACGGCCCGACATGCGCCACCAGCATGTGAGGCTCTTCGAGTTTCGTCTTGTCGAAGCCATGGGCGAGGCACGAGGCTGAGAAGCGCAGGTGTGCTGCAGAAGCGGAAGGCATCGCCGTCGTCTGCAATCGGACTGGGATCTCGCACGCGGGCACCCATGTCAGGCGCGCGCGGCCAGCGCCGCAGGCGCGATCAGACGCGCGTGAATGGCGTGGCTGCGGTTTCGGAAACGGACGGTGTCGCAAGATAACGGTCGAAGCACATCGCGATGATACGCAGCATCAGGCGGCCGCGCGAGGTCGCAACGATGCAGCGATACCATCGAACGTGACCAGCCCATCCGCCGCCAGCGGCAGAGCTCGCGCCAGCGACTCGGCAAAGTACGCAGTCGAAGTCGATCGCGAAGCGGGCTTCGATCTGCGCGCGGTCGATGACGCCTCGGCACATGAGCTGCTGGATGACCTGCGCCGCGCATGACATCGTCGTCGTCCAGCGTCAGGCCGCGCGCAATCGGCAGTCGACCCTGGTCCACGGCGGACTCCCACGCCGGCAGATCGCGTGAATTCTGGCTGTAACTGTCGCCGACATGGCTGATGGAACTCGCGCCAAGCCCGATGAGATCGCGATTCGCGCGTGCGTGGTGTAGCCCATGAAATTGCGCTGCAGGCTGCCCGCCGCCAGCGCGACACTGAGATCGTCGCCGGGCAATGCGAAATGATCGAGGCCGATGTAGCTGTAGCCCGCGAGCGTCAGCCGCTCGATCGCGAGCTGCAGCAGCGCCGAAGCGCTCGGCGGCGTCCGGCAACTCGCTCTCGTCGATCTGCCGCTGCGCCTTGAACATGCGCAGGCATGTGCGCGTAGCTGTACACCGCCACGCGATCCGGTCGCTGCCAGCACGATCGTGTTCAGCGTGTGCAGAAATCCGCGCGAGGGTCTGGCGCGGCAGTCCGTAGATGAGATCCACGTTGACGGAACGGAAGCCGGACGTGCGGCAGGCGTCGATGGCGCGCAGCGTCTCCTCGACGGTCTGCTCGCGATTGATCGCCAGCTGCACCGCTCGATCGAAGTCCTGCACGCCGAAGCTTGCGCGATTGAATCCCATGGCGGCGTACGCCGCGATGTCGCCATCGCGGACACTGCGCGGATCGAGCTCGATGGAAAAGTCGCGGGCTCGCGCACTCGAGAAATGGAAGAAGCTGCCCGAGGCTGTCGACCAGGCCCGCCAGCGCCGGCGCATTCAGAAAGTTCGGCGTCCCGCCGCCGAAGTGCAGCTGCACCGACATCGCGGTCGCGATCGAACAGCGGGCGCCACCATTTCGCTTCGCGCACCAGGCGTTCGGCGTACGGCGCGCCGCGGCTCACGTCGCGCGTGATGATTCGATTGCATCCGCAGTAGAAGCACGGCGAGAAACAGAATGGCACGTGCACGTACAGCGACAGGTCGCGCGGAATCGGCTCCTGGTTGCTGCGCGCCACCTGCCGCCGGAAGTCGGCGTCGGTGAAGCGCGTGGAAAACTGCGGCGCCGAAGGATACGAGGTGTAACGGGGACCGGGCCGGTCGTAGCGGCGCAGCAGATCGAGATCGAATTCCAGGCGTGTGTTCATGGGCAGTCAACCGGGTTTGCCGTCCGCGCGCGGACTCCACAGGATGGGTGCGTACACCACGACGAAAATGCCGAAGCTCAACACCCACGCGAGCCCGGACAGCGACACCGCCAGTAGATAGTGAGCTGGAAACACGCGCAATGCCGAAGACGCGCAACACCGTGCCGGCGGTGAGCAGCAGATAGGCGAGCGCGATCGCACGCGGCACCACCAGCGGCCGCCCTGTATGCCCGAGCGATGCGCGAGTCATCACCGCCAGGATCATCGTGGCGAACACGCCCATGGTGAGCGCGTGTTGCCATTTCACGGCCCAACCGGCACCACCGAGCAGTGCGCAGGCCTTGAGCGCCAGCCCCACGGGCAGCCAGGCATAGGCGACGTGCAGTACCCAGAGAATCGGTTCACCGCGGGTTCTGAAGCTGCGCCAGCCGCTCAGGCGGAAGGCATGCGCCAGCGCCGCGACTGCGGCCAGCGCGCCGCTCAATGCGGAATCCGGCGCGAATACGTCGGTTATCGCGATCGCAACCATTGCACCGATGACTGCGAATTCGAGCGGGCGTCGCGTGACAGTACTGACCGCTTCACCACGTGCGCGCATGGCGTTCGCGGTGAACGCAGGCACGATTCGTCCACCGATCACGGTCACGAGTATCAGCACGAAATCAATCGCGAGACGCATGGTGCTGCCGGCAAGCGCCGCGTCGCCACGCTGGAGCGCGAAGAGAAATGCGCCATCGATGAGCCACAGCACGGTCACGACCGCCAGCAGCGGCGCGTTGCGATTGGCGTTGCGAAATATCGGCGGCGCCAGCAGTGCGAGCAGTACGGGAAGCAAGCTCAGTTCCGCGGCCGCCGTCAGCCAGAATGGCACGGCACCCACGGTGCTCATGGCCACGCGTCCGAGCATCCACAGGCCCACGACGATGATGAGGGGCCGGCCGGCGAAGCCACGCGCGCCGGTCCAGCTCGGCACCGCAGTCAGCAGAAATCCCGCGACAGCAGCGACAACGAAGCCGTACAACATTTCGTGCGAGTGCCAGTACATCGCGGGAAGCGCGCCGAACGGCGTCGCGGCATGCGCAAATCGATACAGCCAGATCGGGACGATCGCGAGCGCGTAACAGCCGCACAGCAGGAAAAACGGACGGAAACCGTAGTCGAACAATGCGCAGCGGTTCGCAGGTCTGTCGGCGGATACGGCGATGCTCATGGGACGTAATCTTCCGCGTGACATGAGGGCAGCGCCCTGATCCAGATCAGCTCGCCAAACAGCCCATCCGGTTGGCCAACAACCTGAACAACCTGAACGAACCTGAACGAAAACGTTCAGCAAACGCTCAGGTGAGGAAATCGATACTGGCTCCGCAACGGATCGACATGGATCCGTAAGGAGACCTTCAGATGAAACGCCCAGTGACCCTTGTTCTTGTCGCCTCGCTGCTCGTGAGCGCTTCGGCCTTCGCCGGCAAGCAACGTGAGCAGCCAGATCGCCACGCGCGTGGTCGCGAACGATTCGCACAACGATTCCAGGCACGGCAACGATCGCGGCAATGACAACCGCGGCGGCGGTCAGCCATGGCAGTGACCATCGCGGCGGAAATCCCCAGAGCCCCGGCAACGGCCACGACCGCAAGCCACCGACTCCGCCGAGCAACGGTGGCGGGCACGATCGTCGCGACGACCATCGCAATGACGGCGGCCACGACAACAATGGCCATGGCAACGATCGGCATGACAATGATCGCCATGACTGGAACGACAACAATCATCGCAATGATCGCAATCGCTACGACAACAACCGCAACGACCACAATCGTCACGACAACCATAGCAACTGGAACGGTCATAGCGGCTGGGACCGCCCGCGCAGCGACTGGAACAATCACCCCAACTACTGGGACAACCGCCGCCATGATCGCCGCGACTACGCGCGCTATCGCTATCACTACGGCTACTACCGCGCGCCGTACGGCTATCACTACCGCATCTGGCACCGTGGCGACTACCTGCCGCGCGCCTACTACGGCAGCTCGTACATCGTGTACGACTACGCGCCCGTACCGGCTCTACGCCCCGCCGTACGGTTACCACTGGGTGCGCGTCGGCAATGACGTCCTGCTGACCGCCCTCGCCACCGGCGTCGTGCTCGATGTGCTCTACAACATCTGGTACTGAGCCTTCGATCCACCAGAACCCCGAGCTAGCGGGTAGTCGCCGGCGCCCTGGAATGGATTCCAGGGCGCCGATGTTCTTGGGATCGCCATAATCTGCCCGCCATGGCAGACAGACTCGAAGCGATTGAAATCAAGCTCGCCCACCTGGAACGCGCGGTGGCCGAGATCAGCGACGTGGTCGCGCGTCAGCAGAAGGAGCTCGATCGCGCGCTCGACCGCAATCAGCGGCTCATGGAAAAGATCGCGGCGCATCGGAATCGGAATCAGGCACCAGCGCGACGGCGTACGAAAAGCCGCCGCACTACTGAGCGCTCAGCCAGCGCCGTCAGTCAATTGCGCGGCGCGATCGATTCCACGTCGAGCTGGAAGAACTGCCCGTCGAATGGCGCGGGCGCCGGCGGAATCCAGTCGATCACGAGGTGCTGGTGATTGGCGATGGCCACGTCGTTGGAGTCGTACGCGCCCATCGTCACGGTGGCGCCGCCGCGAATCGGAATTCGCACGCGGTAGTCGATGGAAAACACGTAGTGCCCCACCTTCTCTTCGTTGCGGTTGAAGGTGTAGGTCGCCTCGGGGTCGGACACTGCAGGCTGTAGAAGTTGTAGTCGTTCTTCACCGGCGTGCCGCCGGTCTGGAAGTGATCGAACTGCACCGTGCCGCCGGTGAAGTTCTTGGGCTCGACCACGCCGCGAACGTACAGGGTGACGTCATAGACCGTGCCTTTCCGGCCGCCGAAGGTGCGCACGATCTCGCGCTTGAGCTTCCATTGCGGGATCCGCGGTCTGCAGCAGGCTCTGGTCCCAGTGACACTCGGTGTCGTTGTTGAATTTGGGATTGGCGCAAGGCACCTCGAGGCGCAGCCCAGCGAGGCTCGCCGCGGGATCGGGCTGGCCGTGTTGAGCGCGCGATACCGACCCGGCGTACATCAAGATCGCCCTGGCACATGCGGATCGAAATCACGTTCGCATGACTCCTGCCTCAATGCGCGAAGAGAGCGCCTACCGATACCAGCACCGCGATCACGGACACGATCACCGCGGCATATGACCACCGCCGCGCGGCGGCGCGTTGCGCCGCTGCCTCCGCTGCGCGGCCTGCGCCAAGCGCGGCCACCACTTCCTTGACTCTGCGCGGCAAGCTGCTGCGATCTGTTCGGCATTGCTCGATCGCCGCGGCTCTGCAGCGCGATCTGCTGGTTCAGCAGATCCGTCTGCGTCGGCAGTGCATCGACCTTCTTGCGCGTGAAAGCCGGTTTGACGACGCCGATGATGGTGTCGAGGTTGTTGAGGACGAGCTTTGCCAACGGCGAGCCACGGAACGGCCATGGCGTGACTCGCTGTCGGCCTACAGGGCAGGACGCTGTACCCGCCAGTCTCGGCGAACTGGTCCGTCTCGCTCGCACTGCCGACCGCAGCGCCGCGGGTCAGCCGATCGCGGATCGCGGTCCACTTCTCTTCGCTCGGCACGTCCTGCACGAGGATCTGCTCGCAGCCGGCCTTGTCGAGTGCGCGCAGGTTCGAATACAGATCGTGCGCGATAGGCATCGGGCGCGGCGCCCGGCGTTGATCCAGGTGACCGATGGATAGGTCTTGAGCGGCAAGCGCATGCGCGAGCACCGCGACGCGGCGCCCGCCTTCGGAGAGTCGTCTCGGCGCGCTTGTCGATTTCGTCGACCGGCACGATGGTCATCGGCGTCATCGGCGCGTAGTGCGACGCCTTGGTGCCCGGCACGCGCGGTGCGCTGGACGTGCCGCGCCGACGATCACGTCGCCGACCACTTCCTTGAGCTGCGAATAGGTGACGAAACCGGGCCGCAGCAGGCGCACCTGCTCGCCGTCGAAGCTCACGATGGTGGATTCGAGGCCGATCTGGCTTTCGCCGCCATCGAGCACCACGCGCACGGCGTCGCCGAATTCCTCGCGCACGTGCTCGGCGCGCGTCGGGCTCACGCGGCCGAAGCGATTGGCCGACGGCGCGGCGATGCCGCCGCCGAAGGCCGTCAGCAGCTGCTGCGCCATGGGATGCGAGGGCACGCGGATGGCGACCGGTGTCCTGGCCGCCGGTGACCACGTCGTGCACGTTCTCCGAGCGCGGCAGGACCATGGTCAGCGGGCCCGGCCAGAAGCGCGCCGCGAGCTTGCGCGCGTTGTCGGGCACCTCGCGCGCCCAGCGGTGCAGGTACTTCGGGTTGTCGAGGTGGACGATCGACCGGGTGATCGGCCGGCCGCTCCTTGAGCTCGAAGATGCGGCGCACGGCCGCCGGGTTCTGCGCATTGGCGCCGAGGCCGTAGACCGTTTCGGTGGGAAAAGCGACGAGTTCGCCGTCACGCAACGCGGTGACGGCGTTTTCGAGTTCTACAAGGGTTGCACGAACGACATCGGACCATAGGTGGGCGACGTGAGCTCTACTCAAGATCGCGCCGCTCCCAGCCGTCGCCGGTGCGACGCAGCTCGTATGTAGGCCAATAGTGCCGGTCGAGTTTCAAGCGTGATGACTTCGGGCGCGTTGTTCCAGGTGATGGTGCGCAGGCGGATGGCCGAACGGTCCGGGCCGGCCCGGAGACCACCTTGAGGAAGGCGTCGAGGTCCGGCGTCGGGATGCCGTCCACCTCGACGATGCGCCGTCCCGGGAACAGGCCGTACCGCGTGGCCGGCGAGCCGTAGGCGAAATAACCCACGTACACACCTTCGGGCGGAATGCCGCGCTGCGCGATCATCGCGCGGTGCGGCGCCTGCAGCGTGGCGCCGGCCCACATGACGATGCGGTCGATGTCGTTGCCGGACAGCGCCGCGGTGGCGAGCGTGACGAGCTGCTTCTTCGCCGTCGCGCCACACGCGTGACGTTCACTTCGGGCTTGTCGGCCACCGCGAGTTCGACCTCGCGGAACTTCGTGACCACCTTGTCGTCGATGGACAGCAGGATGTCGCCCTGCTTCAGTCGTCCGACCGCGGGCGAACCGCCGACCAGCCGCACGATGGACAACACCTGGCGCTGGTTCGGGCTCGCCAGCTCGAACTTGCGCAGCCAGCCATCCGGAAGGCCCAGCCGCGCGCGCCGCCGCCAGCGGCTGCGGCACGAACTCGGCTTCGAGCGAGTACAACGGCTGTTTCGCCTGCACGCGGCGGAGCATGTCCTGACACGACGCCGATGGCGACGCCGCGGTTTTCCTGCTGCAGCTCGCGGCCGCTTTCCCAGGCGAAGCTCGACCACAGGCCGATGCACGCTGCCGTCGGCATCGGTGAGCGCGCCGTCGAAGTCGGTCGGGCCGTTCACGAGCTGGATGGTCTCGAGATTGCTCTCGCGGAACTGCATGGTGCGCGACAGCGGCAGCTGGATGGGCGACAGCGCCGCGACCTGCGTGGCGCGCGCATTGAGCTCGCTGTCCGCGCCCATGCCGACCACCCACAGCGCCTCGCCCGGCGATGATCCTGCGGTCTAACAACTTGGCGCTGCGTCACCGGCGTATTGCCGATGAGCTTCGGGTCGTAGCTGACGATGGCGAGGTTGTGCAGCGGGTGCACGAACTCCACCTTGCCGGGAATCTCCAGCGTGCCGGCGAAGGCGATGCGCACGTCGCCCATCGACACCGGGCACGGTGTTGCGATCGACCACGACGAGACCGCGCGCCGCGTCGACCACGAGGCCGGTGCCGCGATAGTTGCGCTCGGTGATGCCGGAGACCGAATACGGCATGTCGAATCCCACGCCGACCAGCGAAGCGCGCGAGCGCCGCGGCGCGCGGATCGTCGGGCTTGGAGAAGCGCGTGCTGCCGCCCACTTCGGGCTTTGCCGAGCCCAGCGCCGGGCAACGGCGCGCATTGCCACAGGCCCGCGGCGTCGTCGCGCAGGCAGTGGTTGGCCGGGAACCAGCGGCGATCCATGCGCGCGCTGCGCACGCTCGAGCCGTTCGGGTCGTCGACGGTGGAATAACGCACGGTGAATCGCTCGCCGTCGGCGAGGCCCGCCACCACGGCTTCGAAAGCCGCGAGGTTCGGCGTCGGCTTGCCGTTGGCGCTGGAGATCACCGCGCCGCGCGGCACACCGGCCGCGCCGAAAATGTATCCCGGGTTCGCGACGTACACGCCGCTCACGGCGACATTGAAATGCCGCGCCATGCTGGTAAGAGACGGTGTGCACCACGGTGTCACCGAACTCGAGGTAGGCCGACGGCGTGATGTCGTGCAGGTTGCCGACGTTGAGCTTGGCGGTGATCGGCTTGCCGCCGCGCTCGAGCTCGAGGTCCACGGTGCCGCCGACCGCTGTCGTCGGTCACCTGCTCGAGCGGCTCGAACTCCGACACCAGCTTGCCGTTCACGCGCACCAGCACGTCGCCGGGCTGCAGCGTGCCGTCGGCCGGGACCGCCCGGCAGCACTTCGTTGACCACCAGCATGCCGGTGAGCGCCGGAAACGCCTTGCGCGCGGACTCTTCGGTCTTCTCGGTGAGCCCGAGGCGGCGCAGCTCGTCGTACGGCGTGTAGTGGAACACCACCTGCAACGCGCCGCGCGGCACGGCCTTGCCCGCCTGATGAGATCGAGCGCGCGCTTCACGCGGCCGAGCGGTAGATAGAAGCTGGACGCGGCGCCGGTCGCGCCGCCGGCGTTGAGCGCGACGACGCGGCCCTGGATGTCGATGACCGGCGAACCCGAGGAGCCACCCGAGGTGCCGGACGCGGCCTGCAGATAGAAGGTGTTGAAGTCGTTGTACTTGCCGATGCCGTATTCGGGCGCGTCGCGGTCGAGCTTGGCGATGCGTGCCCGCGAGGATCGAGAGCTGCTCGCCGGCGTTGTTGCCGATGACGCGGATCTCGCGGCCGATCTGCGCGCCGTCCGGATACAGCGGCAGGGAGCGCGGCTTGATGAAGCGCAGCTTCTTCGGGTCGTAGCGATAGATGCCGAAGTCGTGGATGGGATCGCGGTATACCGGATAGAGCTGCACTTCCTCGCGATTGAGGAAGGTGGCTTCCGAGGTGACCGGGCCCGGCGTCACCACGTGACGATTGGTGAGGATCAGTCCGCGCTCGGCGTCGACCACGAAGCCGGTGGCCTGCGCGGAAGAATTCCACTCGGTGTCGAACGCGCGCGTCTGGTCGATCTCGATGGCGACCACGCTTCTCGGCGACGCGCGCCAGCGTGCCGCGCCACGCGGCGCTCTCACCTTCCGTCTGGGGCAATGCGGCCTGCGTCGCGGGAGTGGATTGACTGCACCACCTGGGGCGGCGCGTTCTGCGCCCACGCGTCCTGCAAGATGGCGGGAACGCGAGGATCGAAGCCGAGTACCAGCCGAACGCGTGGCTGCATGCAGAATCCTTTCTTTGTTAGCGGCTCAACGCCACAGGACGAGAATCCAGATCACCGCAAGCAGCAGCAGTGACGTGAGTACCGCCGCGGACCCGATGTCCTTGGCGAGACCCGAAAGTTGATGACGCTCCTGACCGATGCGATCGACCGTGGCCTCGATGCGCGCTGTTGAGCAGCTCCACGATCAGCACCAGGAACATGGGCGCGATCAGCAGTGCGCGCTCGATGCCATTGCGGCCCAACCACAGGCCCAGTGGAATGACCACCACCGCCAGGGCGAGTTCCTGCCGGAACGCGCGCCTCTCGCGATAGGCACCCGGCAATCCCTTCATGCTCGCGCCGAACGGCGCGGAACAAGCGCGTGAACCCGGTGGGTTTGAATCGGTCGACCGGTGTCGTTCATCGGACCGGCCGACTTTACCACGGACGCCGACCAGCTGCGCCCTACGACGGAAAACGCTGGCGAAGCGCCGGCGTCCGTCAAGCATGAAGCAGCTGACTCCTAGGCCGCCGCAGGTTTCCAGGTGAGATCGAGCTGACGCGCGGCACGGACGTCATCGAGGCGGCGCACCGTCATGGTGTGAGGCGCCGACTTGACCAGGTCGGCATTCGTTTGCGCCTCCTTGAGGATCGCCACCATCGCGTCGATGAAGCCATCGAGCGCTTCCTTGCTCTCGGTCTCGGTGGGCTCGATCAGCAGGCACTCGGGCACCAGCAGCGGGAAGTAGGTAGTGGGTGCGTGAAAGCCGTAGTCGAGCAGGCGTTTGGCGATATCCATCGCCGAAACACCGAGATCGTTCTTCTGCTTCTTCGCGGTGATGATGAATTCGTGGCTGGCGCGTCGCGTCGGATACGCCGGATCGAAGCCCGCCTTCGCGAGGCGCGCCATCAGATAGTTGGCGTTGAGCGTGGCGTACTCTCCTACGCGGTGCATGCCCTCGCGGCCAAGCATGCGCATATATATGTATGCGCGCAGCAGCACGCCCGCGTTGCCCATGAACGCCGAGAGGCGGCCGATGGACTGCGGCAGGTCTTTCTCGGTCAGCCAGCGGTACTTCGGCGCGTCCTTGTCACCTTCGCGACCCACCACCGGGAATCGGCATGAAGGGCAGCAGGCGCGCGCTCACGCCCACGGCGCCCGCACCCGGACCGCCGCCGCCGTGCGGCGTGGAGAAGGTCTTGTGCAGGTTCATGTGGATGACGTCGAAGCCCATGTCACCCGGGCGCACCTTGCCGAGGATGGCGTTGAGGTTGGCGCCGTCGTAGTACAGCAGGCCGCCCGCGTCGTGCACGATCTTCGCCACTTCCTTGATGCGCCGCTCGAACACGCCGCAGGTGGAAGGATTGGTGAGCATGATGCCGGCGGTGTTAGGACCGACGGCGCGCCTTCAGCGCCTCGACGTCCACGTCGCCTTCGTCGTTGACGGGAATTTCTTTCACGACGCAGCCGCACATCGTGGCGGTCGCAGGGTTGGTGCCGTGCGCCGCCTGCGGCACGATGATTTCATTGCGGGCGAGATCGCCGCGCGCGCGGTGATACGCGCGGATCATGGCCACGCCGGCGAACTCGCCGTGCGCGCCGGCCATGGGCGAGAGCGCGACGCCCTGCATGCCCGTGACCTCTTTCAGCATTTCCTGCAGCTCGAACATGCAGGCGAGGAAACCCTGGCCCAATGAGTCCGGCGCGAGCGGGTGTCGGTTGAGAAAACCCGGCAGCATCGCGAACTGCATTACACGCCTTGGGGTTGTACTTCATCGTGCACGATCCCAGTGGATAGAAGTGCGTGTCGATGGAGAAGTTGAGCTGCGACAGCTTGGTGAAATGGCGCACCACTTCGAGCTCGCTCAATTCCGGCAGCATCGCCGGCTTCTTCCGGCGCAGGTTCTCCGGGATGTCGGCCGCGATTTCGTTGGGCGTGTCGCGCTCGGTCGGCCACTGGCCGAAGGCGCCGCGGCCGGGACGCGAGTATTCGAAGATGATCTTTTCGGGATGTTTGTGCATTGCCATGTGTCGTTCTCTCTTCAGGCGGCGCGCACGGCGGCTTTGAGGGTTTCGGCGAGCGCGTCGGCGTACGCCTCGATGTCGCGCTGCTGCGCGTCTCGGTGGCGCAGACCAGCAGCGCATTGCCGAGCTCGGGGTAGTCGGTCGACAGGTCGAAGCCACCGACGATGCCGCGACGCGCGAGTTCGGCCAGCACCGGCGCCACCGGGCGGTCGAGCTGCAACACCGCTTCGTGGAAGCGCGGGCGCTCGAACGCGAGCTTCACGCCCTTCACGCGAGTCAGTGCGGCGACCAGTTCGTTGGCGCGCGCGGTGCGATTCGTTGGCGACGCGCGCCAGACCTTCCGGCCCTAACAAGCTCGAGGTAGATCGTCGCAGCCGTGACCAGCAGGCCCTGGTTGGTGCAGATGTTGGAGGTGGCCTTGCCGCGGCGGATGTGCTGCTCGCGCGCCTGCAGCGTGAGCGCGAAGCCCTGGTGGCCGTCGGCGTCGACGGTGCGGCCGACGATGCGGCCCGGCATCTGGCGCACGATATTCCATCTTGGTGGTGAGGAAGCCCGCGTACGGACCGCCCGAGGACAGCGGCACGCCGAGCGGCTGACAATCGCCGCAGGCGATGTCCGCGCCCTTCGTGCCCCACTCGCCCGGCGGCTTGAGGATGGCGAGCGAGGTGGGATTCACCGAGCCGATGACCAGCGCGCCGTTGGCGTGCGCCCAGTCGGTGATGGCGTCGACGTCTTCGAGCACGCCGAAGAAGTTCGGCTGCTGGATGACGATGGCGGTGATGTCCTCGCCTTCGTACTTCTTCGAGATCCGCGACCGACAGGTACCCCTTCGGGCAGGCAATCTCCTCGAAGCGCACGCCCTGCCCGCTGGCCGTGGCGACCGCCACCTTGCGGTAGTGCGGATGCACGGTGGTCGGCACGAGGATGCGCTGCGACTTGCGACTTGCGGTGCGCGCGGATCGCTCATCAACGAGGCTTCGGCCACCGCCGAGCCGCCGTCGTACAGCGACGCGTTGGAGACTTCCATGCCGGTGAGCGAGGAAATCATCGTCTGGTATTCATAGATGAGCTGCAGCGTGCCCTGCGAGGCTTCCGCCTGGTACGGCGTGTAGGCGCTGTAGAACTCGCCGCGCGTCGTCACCGCCCACACCGCCGACGGGATGTGGTGCTCGTAGGCGCCGGCGCCGATGAAGTTGAGCGGCGTGCCATCCTGCGCCGCACGCGCCATCATGAGCTTGCCGGTCTGCATCTCGTTGAGCGCGTCGGGGATGCCCGCCAGCGACTCGATGCGCAGCTCCTTCGGGAATTTCATCGAACAGCTCTTCGATGGTCTTCGCGCCAATGGCGGCGAGCATGTCGCCGACGTCCTTCGGGCGTGTGCGGATTGAATGGCATGGATCAGCCCTCCGCGTCGAGATGCGCCTGGTATTCGGCGGCGCTCAGCAAGCCCTGCGGCGCGCCGGCCGGCTTCATGCGCGCGATCCAGCCGGCGCCGTAGGGCTCGGAATTGATCAGCTCGGGCTGGCTGCCGAGCGCGGGGTTGCCTTCGACGCACGGCGCCCGCGATGGGCGCGTACACATCGGAAGCCGCCTTGACCGACTCGACCACGGCGAAGCTGTCGCCGGCCTTGAGCGACTTGCCGGCTTCCGGCACTTCGACGAACACGAGGTCGCCGAGCGCGCCCTGCGCGTGATCGGTGATGCCCACTTCGACGTTGCCGTTGGCGAGCGTGCGAACCCACTCGTGCGACTTGGTGTACTTGAGATCGGCGGGAATATCGCTCATGTCATGTGCTCCGGAAATGGGATCTAACTAACCAGTATCTTGCCGTGACGCACGAACGGCGCTTTGACCACGCGTGCGTTCAGCAGCTTGCCGCGAATGTCGACCTCGCACCGAGCGCGCCGGTGGCGCGTGGCACGCGCGCGAGCGCAATCGATTTCTCCATCGTCGGAGAGAAGCGTGCCGCTGGTGATTTCACCTTCGCCGGCGCCTGCGACGATGACCTTCTGATGGCCGCGCAGCACGCCGCGATCTTCGAGCAGCAGCGCCACGAATTTCTTCGCGAGGCCTGCGGCCTTCATCGACTCCAGCGCCTTGCGGCCGATGAAGTCGCGCGCCGGGTTCTCGAAGGACACGGTCCACGCGAGGCCGGACTCGAGCGGGTTCTGGCTCTCGTCCATGTCATTGCCGTACAGATTCATGGCGGCCTCGAGTCGCAGCGTATCGCGCGCGCCGAGGCCGGCGGATTTCACGCCCTTGGCGTTGAGCGCGCGCCAGATGCGAGTCGGCTCGCGCGAGCGGGCAGCATGATTTCGAATCCGTCTTCGCCGGTGTAGCCGGTGCGCGCCACGAACCAGTCACCGAGCTCGCGGCCGAAGAAGACCTCGAGCGCCAGCGCGGCGGCGCGATGTTCGGCGGGCAGCAGCCTGGCCGACCTTGGCGCGCGCGTTCGGACCCTGCACGGCGAGCATCGCGAGATCCGCGCGCTCGGTGAGCTCGACGCCGATACTGCGGCGCGATGCCGCGCATCCACGCGAGATCCTTGTCGCGCGTGCCGGCGTTGACCACCACGCGAAACCAGGATTCGGTCAGGAAATAGACGATGAGGTCGTCGATGACGCCGCCCGCCTCGTTGAGCATGCAGCTGTACAGCGCCTTGCCCGAGCTGGGTGAGCTTGGCGACGTCGTTGGCGAGGAGGTGCGAGAAGAACTCGCGGACGCGAGGGCCGCGCGCATCGATCGACACACATGTGTGACACGTCGAAGATGCCGGCGTCGCGGCGCACCGCGTGGTGCTCTTCGATCTGCGACCCGTAGTTGACGGGCATGTCCCACCCGCCGAAATCGACCATGCGGGCGCCCTGCTCGACGTGCAGGTCATATAAAGGTGTGCGTCTGCCCAAGAACTTCTCCTCGGCGCGCCCGCGGTGCGCACCAAAACGAGAATGGCGGCGGGGAAATGGGGACATTCCTCGATTTCGCCCGCCGCAGTCAATAGGAATGTCCCCGATCTATCCCCGCCGCCCCTCTGTCCTTGAACCTGAGAGATCGGGCTCGCGATGGATCGCGCGCCGCACCCCTTCGGTGGATGCCCGTGCTTCATATAGAAGGCCATCACTCTCCAGAACCCGCCTCAGATCCCTGCCGTTCTTTTGCCTGAGCGTTTCCGGGCGGAAACCTGCGCCTTCGGCGCCCTCATTAAAGAGGGTCTCTCGGACAGAGTCTGGTCAATTGGCGAGCGGGTGGCATCATAGCAGCCCTTCCCGGACGGCCCAACGAGAATTTGGCCGAGACTGCCATGAAAACGCGCCGCATCACGCTTCCGCTGATCTCGACGATGTCCTTATTTGCTGTCGCGACAACGATGTCCGGCACTGTCCTTCGCGAAAGACGACCGCACGAGATGGCGCGCGGACGCGGTCAAGGCCGCCGAAATCGCCCGCTTCGCCGCCAACGTGAACGCCGACGCCGACGGCTCTCGGCCAGTCTGCTCGACGACGACCTCGAGTACTGCCACTCGAACGGCGAGGTGCGAACACAAGGCGGACTTCATCGACATCGCTGACCAGCGGCAAGCGCAACTACGTGTGCCTCGCGCCCACGATCGACAGCGTGCGGCTGTCTTGGCGACGTCGCGCGTGATCCGCGGCACGGCCAAGGTGACACGTCGTCGACGAACGGCAAGCCGCAGCGACCTCGACCATCGGCTACACCGACGTCTGGCGTGTGGCACGACAAGCGCTGGCAGATGACCGCCTGGCGCAGCGCGCGCGCATGCCCGCGCCAGCCGCAAGTAGTAGTTAGCGATGCGGACAACTCGTCCTGCTGCTGTTCGTCTCGTTGCCGCTCGCTCGCGCTGGCCTCGCCGCGTGGCGACGAGGCCTCGGCGCGCGCTGCGCTGTTGGCGCGCTTCGATGCAGCGCTGCACGCCGACGTGGCCGCGCTCGACAAGCTGCTGGCCGATGACCTCGAGTATTGCGGCGTGAGCGCCACGTGCTCCACCAAGGCCCAATACCTCGAGTCGATCCGCAGCGGCACGCGCAAGTTCCGCTCGCTCGAGCCCAAGGTCGAACGCGTGACGTTGTTCGCGGACTCCGCGGTGCTGACGGGCAAGGTGTACGCCGTCTCCATCGGCGACGGCACCGAGCGCAACGTCAACGCGTACTTTCTCGTCGTGCTCGCCTGGCGCGACGGCCGCTGGCAGATGACGAACCAGAGCTCGACGCTTCTCGAACCCAAGCCCACAGCCATGAGCCATCCCCGCCGCAAAACCCTTCCAGTGCACGTCGGTCGCGTGACCGTCGGTGGTCCCGCGCCCATCGTCATCCAGTCGATGACCAACACCGACACCGCGGACATCGAAGGCACCGCGCAGCAGATCAAGGCGCTGGCGCGCGCGGGCTCCGAGCTGGTGCGCATCACGGTCAATGAAGCGTCGGCCGCCGCGGCGGTCGCGCCGATCCGCGACCGGCTCGCGCAGATGGGCGTGGGCGTGCCCATCATCGGCGACTTCCATTTCAACGGTCACAAGCTGCTGCGCGAACATCCGGAGTGCGCCGACGCACTGGCCAAGTACCGCATCAATCCCGGCAACGTGGGCCGCGGCAGCAAGCGCGATCCGCAGTTCGCCGAGATGATCGAGTTCGCCTGCAGGTACGAGAAGCCGGTGCGCATCGGCGTGAACTGGGGCAGCCTCGACCAGGACCTGCTGACGCGCATGATGGACGAGAACAACTCGCGCGCCCGCGCCGCTGTCGGCGCAGGAAATCATGCGCGAGGCGGTGGTCGCTTCCGCGCTCGAGAGCGCCGCGCGCGCCGTGGAGCTGGGCCTGCCGCGCGAGCGCATCATCCTCTCGGCGAAGGTCAGCGGCGTGCAGGACCTCATCGCTATCTACCGCCGCCTCGCGCGAGCGCTGCGACTACCCGCTGCACCTCGGCCTCACCGAAGCCGGCATGGGCAGCAAGGGCATCGTCGCCTCCACCGCCGGCATGGCGGTGCTGCTGCAGGAAGGCATCGGCGACACCATCCGCGTATCGCTCACGCCCGAACCCAACGGCGATCGCACCAACGAAGTGATCGTGGCGCAGGAAATCCTGCAGACCATGGGCCTGCGTTCGTTCATCCCGATGGTGGTGGCGTGCCCTGGCTGCGGCCGCACCACCAGCACCTATTTCCAGGAACTCGCGCAATCGATCCAGAGTCACATCCGCCATCGCATGCCGGAATGGCGCAAATCCTTCGAAGGCGTGGAAGACATGACGGTCGCGGTGATGGGCTGCGTGGTCAACGGCCCGGGCGAGAGCAAAGCACGCCAACATCGGCATCTCGCTGCCGGGCACGGGCGAGCGGCCCGGTGGCGCCGGTGTACGAAGACGGCGAGAAGACCGTGACGCTCAAGGGCGAGCGCATCGCGGAAGAATTCCAGGAGCTGGTCGAGAAGTACGTCGCGCGGCGTTTCACGCGCAAGCAGCGACACCGCCACGAACAGGAGATCAGCGCATGATCGGCAGCAACGACGAGACCCTGATCAACAAGAAGTGCGTGCCCTGCCACGGCGGCATCAGCGCGCTCACGCCGGACGAGGCGCAGAAGAAGTTGGGCCTTGCTGGTCGGACGGCTGGCAGCTCATCGAAGACGGCAAGGCCATCAAGCGCGAGTTCAAGTTCGCGGACTTCTACCGCGCCATGAGCTTCGTCAACGCGGTGGCGCACATCGCCAACATCGAAGACCACCACCCGGACATCGAGTGCGGCTGGGGTTATTGCCGCATCCGGTTCCAGACGCACTCCATCGGCGGTCTGCACGAGAACGATTTCATCTGCGCCGGCCAAGATCGACGATATCGTTCAGGGCTGAATCGCCCACGTCGGAAAACGCCGGCGAAGCGCCGGCGTCCGTGAAATATATTTGCGGGCCTGTCGAAACCGCAACGTGCAAATCGACAACTAAGTACGCTCCGCCTCAGTCTCCTCCGGCTGCATAGCCGAGGACATTCATGTTCGATGACGCGCGCAAGCGCTGGTGGGCGCTTTACGTCCTGTGTTCCGGCGTTCTGATGATCGTGCTCGACACGACCATCGTGAACGTCGCCGCTGCCCTCGATCCGCGAAGACCTGCAGCTTCACCGAGACCTCGCTGGTCTGGGTGGTCAACGCCTACATGCTCACCTTCGGCGGCTTCCTCGCTGCTCGGCGGCCGGCTCGGCGATCTCTACGGTCACCGCCAGCCTGTTCCTGCTCGGGCTCATCCTGTTCACCGCCGCGTCGATCGGCCTGCGGCGTCGCGCACGTCCCAGGGCATTGCTGATCGCCGCGCGCGCGATGCAGGGCCTCGGCGGCGCGGTCGTCACGGCGGTCGCGCTGTCGCTCATCATGGATCTGTTCACCGAGACCGGCCGAACGCGCGAAAGCCATGGGCATCTACGGCTTCGTGTGCTCCGGCGGGCGGCAGCATCGGCGTGCTGCTCGGCGGCTTCCTCACCACCGCGCTCAACTGGCACTGGATCTTCCTCGTCAACGCTGCCGATCGGCGCGCTGCGTGTACGTTCGTGCTGCAGGCTGCTGCCGCATCGACGCCGGGCACGGCGAGCGGCGCGAAGCTCGACGTCGCCGGCGCGATCACCGTCACGACTCTCGCTCATGCTCGCCGTGTACGCGATCGTGAACGGCCACGAGGTCGGCTGGACGCTCGACGCAGACGCGTCGGGCACGCTCGGCGGCGCGCCGTGGCGCTGCTCATCGACGTTCTCTGATCATCGAGTCGCGCGTGACGCGCGCCGCTGATGCCGCTCGGCCTGTTCCGGCTGCGCAATGTCGCCACCGCCAACGTCGTCGGCGTGCTGTGGGCCGCGGCGATGTTCGCGTGGTTCTTCATCTCGGCGCTCTATCTGCAGCTCGTGCTCGGCTACAACGCGATGCAGGTGGGCCTGTCGTTCCTGCCCGCCAACCTCATCATGGCGGCGTTCTCGCTCGGCCTGTCGGCGAAGATCGTCATGCGCTTCGGCATTGCGCGCGCCGCTCGCCGCCTGGCTGCTGTGCGCCGCGGCGGGCCTCGCGCTGTTCGCGCGCGCGCCGCTCGACGGACACTTCTGATCGACGTGTTTCCGGGCATGACGCTGCTCGGCATCGGCGCCGGCATCGCGTTCAACCCGCTGCTGCTGGGCGCGATGAGCGATGTGAGCCCGAGCGATTCGGGCCTCGCCTCCGGCGTCGTCAACACGGCGTTCATGATGGGCGGCGCACTCGGCCTCGCCGTGCCTCGCGAGCATCGCGGCGGGCCGGACCGGGACTTCGAGCTCACCAGCGGCGTCGACGCCAGCGTCGGCGCTCAATGCCGGCTATCGACTCGCTTTCATGATCGGCGCGATCTGCGCGGCGGCCGCCGGCAGTCGTCGGCGGCGCGTTCATGCGTACACGCGCCGCGGCGCAGCGGGACGGAACAGGCGACCGCCCTGCACTGAGCCTCGCCGTGGCGAGACCGTTCAGCCGCTGATGGATTTGAAGCGCTGCTTCACGCTGTTCGCCAACTTGGCGAAGCTGCGCGACATCTTGCCCGGCCCGCTCGCGCATACACCGGATTTCGCAAACGCCTCGTGGCAGCCACCCGCGCCGAGATAGATGCGGTAGTGATGCAGCGCCCGCGTCTGCTCCGGCGGAACATTCTCTCGCGCGATGTAGTGGATCAGCGCCGGCGAATTGATCACTTCGGCGACCGCCATCTGGCAACCCGTGCGTGAGCACCGGCGTGCACTGCGCATTCGGCGTGACACGCGATGCCAGCGCAGCTGGTGGAAATGGATGATGAACGGCGGCAGCTCGCGTCATCGTGATCGTCAGCAGCGACACCGCGTCCTGCAGCGAGAAGCTGCAACGCTCGAACCGCTCCGAGTCCATGGTCGGCAGCAGGATCAGTGGCACGATGTCGATAGCCATGCGGCGAAGTATTGCCGAATCGGCCGCGGCGCGGGACGCCAACCCGACCAGAAATGTGATGGGCCGCGCTTCCTAGCTCGCGCGCCGCGATTCGAAACGCAGCAGGTACAGCCCGCTGCCGATGATCACCGCGGCGCCCAGCCAGCGTCTGCCACTCTGGCATCACCGACCAGACAAAGAAGTCGATCATGATCACCCAGGCCATGCCCGAGTATTCGAGCGGCGCCACGCTCGCCGCGGGCGCGTGCTTGAACGCTTCGGTGATGCCCCATTGCCCGATGGCGCCGGTAATCGCGATGCCGCCGATGATCAGAGGTAGTGCTCGCTGTGAATGGTCTGCCAGCCCGGCGGCACGAGCAACGTCAGAGCGTTGCGCCGATCGCCAGCATGCAGGTCATCCAGAACACCATCGACCTGCGTGGTATCGGTGCGCCCGATGATCTTCACGAGAACTGACGAAAACGCGTAACACAGCGCGCGTGCCCAATATTGCGAGCGGTGCGACCCAGCCAGCGATTTCGGGCGGGCGAACGAAAAGCACGCCCGCGAACCCAATGACGATTGCCACCCACTGCGTGCGAATCACGCGCTCGCCCAGCATGAAGGTCGAGAAAATCGCAATCAGCAGCGGCGCAACGAAGAACAGCGCGTAGGTCTTGGCCAGCGACAGTTTCTGCAATGCGAAGATGAACGTCACCATCATGAATCACCGAGAGCACGCCGCGGATCAGGTGCAACGGCCAGCGCACCCTCACCAGTTGCCTCGGGCCGCCCGCATACATCGCCCAGGTGAACACCACCGGCAGCGCGGCCAATCCGCGCAGCGCGGCGACCTGCATGGAGCGGATAGTCGGTCGACAGCAGCTTCAGTGCCCGCGTCCATGCAGCGAGAACGAACGCGACGCCCGTGAGCATCGCCGCCATGCCCGCCAGGCGTTCCTGTTTGATCCCGAGCATGATGGAGAGCCGGGTCAACGCGCCGCGGCGGGTAGTTCGCCGGCGAGTCCCATGGCGCGTTCGATGAACATCACGCTTCGCCATCGTCGAGCGGCTCACCCAGGGCATGCCGCGCTGCGCGAGCTCGGCGACGCGGCCCGTGCCGCGCGCCAGCAGGCGATCGAACACGTCGATGGCGCCGCTCATCAGATCGTTCTCGCTGCGCCGCCAGCGTTCGTAACGCCGCAGGATGCGCATCGCGCCCGGGTCTTCGCGCGCCTTGCACGCCCTCGGCCGAGCACGTCGGCCAGCGCCGCGGCATCTAACAGCCCGAGATTCGCGCCCTGCCCCGCCAGCGGATGCACCACGTGCGCGGCGTCGCCCACCAGCGCCACGCGCGTCGGTGACGTATGCGCTCGCCGACAGGCCGCCACAGCGGAAACTTCAGGCGCTCGCTCGCGAGCTGCACCTTGCCGAGCGCGCCGTCGAAATCCTTTTCCAGCTCGCGCTCGAAGGCGGCCGGCGTCGCGGCCAGCAGACGTCTCGGCGCGCGCCGTTGGCAGCGACCACACGATGGAGCTGTGCGCGTCCCGCAACGGCAGGAACGCCAGCGTGCCGTCGCCGAGAAATCGCTGCCACGCGGTGTGTTCATGCGACGCGCGCGGTGCTCACCATGGCGACGATGGCGGTCTGGCCGTAGTCGGTGCGCGTGGCCGCCATGCCCTGCGAGCTCGCGCACGCGCGATTGCGCGCCATCGGCGCCCACCACCAGGCGCGCGCGTATCTGTCGCTCGCCCGCGTGCAGCACCACGGCGTCACGCTCCTGATCGAGCGCGGTCGACATCGCCGGCCACGAGCTGCGACGCCGGCGCGGCGCGCGGCGCCGGCCAGCGCCGCCTGCAATACACGTGTTCTCCGCGATCACGCCCAGGTCGCGCTCGCCGATCTCCGCGGCATCGAACACCAGCGCATCGCCGCCATGCGGCGGCACGTCGGCATGCCACACCTGCATGCGTTCGATAGGGCTCGGCTGCGCGTCGCCGCGATATCCGCCCAGGCATCCGCGGCGCGCAGGATCTTCTCGCTGGCGCGCGACAGCGCGAACACGCGCAGGTCGATGGGAAGTTCTGCGCACTCGGTCGATCGGATCAGGAATGCGCCGATCGAACACCGCCACGCGCGCGGAGCGAAACCCGGACTGGCGCGCCAGCAGCACGGCGGTGGCGAGACCGATGGGTCCGGCGCCCACCACGGCCACGTCGTAGTCGATGTTCATTCGAGCGGCAGGCCGCGCGCCAGGCGCGGCATGCGCCCGGCGAAGCCCCAGCTCACGCGCGACAACGCGCGCTTGGCCGCGGGACTCAGGTCGAACAGCAGCAGACCGAAGTTGCGCACCAGGCCGAAGCCCCGGGCGTGTCGCTGCCGAATAGTTTCACGAGGCTGTCGGTGAATCGCGTGACGCCGCTGCGGTCCTCGGCGCGCCACGCGGCGAACTTCTGCGAGCAACTCGTCCGCCATGGGCGAGAAATCGGCGTCCGGCGCGGCCTTCGCCAGCATCTCCGCGAGCGGTCGCCGCATCGCGCAGGCCGAGATTGAAACCCTGGCCCGCGACCGGATGCAGCGCCTGCGCGGCATTGCCGATGAGCACCACGCGTCCCGGCGACGGTCTCGTCGGCGCGTGACAGCGTGAGCGGGTAGGTATTGCGCCGCCCGATGCGCGTCCAGCGGCCCGCGCGCCAGCCGAACGCATTGAGCAATTCCGGCGGCGAACGCAGCTTCGTCGAGCGCCATCAGTTCGGCGGCGCGCGCGGTGCGCACCGCCCAGATGACCGCATAGCCGCCGCCGGTCACCGGCAGCACCGCGAGCGGGCCGGACGAGGTGAAGCGCTCGAAGGCCTCGCCGTTGTTAGGCCGTTCGGTGGCGGCGTTCACCACGATGGCAACCTGGTCGTAGTCCTCGACCGGCAGCCTCGATGCCCGCGCTGGCGCGCAGCACCGATCCGGCGCCGTCGGCAGCCACGGCGACCGCGGCGCGAATCTGTTCCGGCTTGCCATCCTGCGACGACGTCCAGCAGCACGCCATCGTCGCGCAATGTCGCGCTCTTTCAGCTGCGCGGGCATCGCCAGCGTCACGTTGGATGATTCTCGCAGCGCCTGCCACAACACGCGGCCGATGACGCGGTTCGGCACGACGTAGCCGAAGGCATGGACGCCCTGCTCGCGCGCGTCGAGCCGCGCGACGCCGAAGCGGCCTGCATCGGACACGTGAATGGAGCGAATGGGCGCCGACTCCGCCGACATGGCCTGCCACACGCCCAGCGATTCGAAGATCTGCCGCGAGCCGTTGCCGAGCGCCGTGGTGCGTTCGTCGAAGCTGGGCTGCGCCGCCGAATCCGGCGGAACGCTCTCGATGAGCAGCACGCGCAATTTCGTGGCGCGCAGCGCGAGCGCAAAGCTCGCACCGACCATGCCGCCGCCGACGATTGCGACGTCGCAGCTCTTTCATCACGCAACCGACGCCATCAGCCGCTCGATCTCGACGGCTTCCTTGGGCACGCCGTCGGTGAGCACCTCACAACCGTCGCGCGTCACCACCACGTCGTCTTCGATGCGGATGCCGATGCCCTGGAATTTCTTCGGCGCGCCCGGCGTGCCGGGCGCGACGTAGATGCCGGGCTCGATGGTCAGCGCCATGCCGGGCTCGAACACGCGCCACTCGTTGCCGATCTTGTAGTCGCCGACGTCATGCACATCCATGCCGAGCCAGTGGCCGGTGCGATGCATGAAGAATTTGCGATAGGCGCCCGCTCTCTTCGAGCTTCGCGAGCTTGCCCTTGAGCAGGCCGAGCTTCGAGCAGTCCCTGCGTGATGACGCGCACCGCGGCTTCATGCGGCTCGTTCCAGTGATTGCCGGGCTTCACGCGCTGCGATGGCGGCGTGATTCGCCTCGAGCACGATGTCGTACAGCGCGCGCTGCTCGGGCGAGAAGCGCCCGTTGACCGGGAACGTGCGCGTGATGTCCGAGGCATAACAATCCACTTCGCAACCGGCATCGATCAGCAGCAGGTCGCCCGTCGCGCAAGCGCCGCGTCGTTCTCGCGGTAGTGCAGGATGCAGCCGTTCGCGCCGCCGCCGACGATGGGCAGATACGACAGGTCGGCGTTGTGCACGCGGAACTCGTGCACCACCTCGGCGGCGATCTCGTATTCGCGCTTGCCCGGGCTGCGCAGGCCTTCATGGCGCGCACGTGCGCCTGCGCGGCGATGCGCGCGGCCTCGCGCATGGTGTCCACCTCGGCGCGGCTCTTGAACAGGCGCATGTCGTGCAGCACGTGATCGAGCGCCACGATCTCCTGCGGCGGCATGCCGGCCGTTGCGCGCCTGCGTGCGCAGGCCGTTCACCCAGCCGACCACGCGCTGATCGAACTCCGGATGCGTGCCCATGGCGTAGAACACCTTGGCGCGGTTCTCCATGCAGGCCCGGCAGGATCTCGTCGATGTCGGCGATCGGAAACGCGTGATCGGCGCCGAAGTCGCGCGTCGCGCCATCCGGGCCCGGCGCGCCGGCCATCCCAGGTTTCGCGCGCCGGATCGCGATCGCGCACGAACAGGATGTATTCACCCTGCGGGCGGCCGGGCACCAGCACCGCGACCGACTCGGGCTCTGCGAAGCCGGTGAGATAGAAGAAGTCGCTGTCGGGGCGGTAGGCGTATTCGACGTCGTTGTTGCGCATGCGCACCGGGCGCGGTGGGCACGATGGCGATCGAATCGCGGCCCATCTGCTTCAGCAGCGCGCGGCGGCGGCGCTTGAATTCCTCGCGCCCGATGGAGGGCACGCGGCGCCGCGTCGGCCGCGCCGTTCTTCGCGGCGCGCACGCTAATGGATGGACGCGGCACCGGGCTCCGGCTCTCGCCACGCGCCGGCGCCAGCTCCACGAACAGCAGCTGCACGCCCACGCGCACGAACTCCACGACCTCGGCGAAGGCCGACTTCGTTCTCCTCGTTCTCTTCGTCGGCCTCGACACCGACGTGCGTGATCTCGGTGAAGTCGCGAATGATCTCGCCGGCCTCGATCGACACCTTGCCCGGATCGGCCGTCGGTGCCGGAACCGAGGCCGTAGAGAAAGCCCTGGCACCACAGGCTCAATGCGTCGGCGCGCTCGCTGAGCGGCGATTCGTCATCGGGCAGCAGCGGCTCGAAATCGGCATCGTTGCCGACCAGCGTGCGCACCATGGAGTTGTAGACGTTCTGCGAGCACCGAACTTTGCAGGGCCGCGTCGTCGGGAGAGTCGTCGGGCAGGATTTCGCGCAGCCATTCGATGAGGCCGTAATCGCGCGAACTGCACAGCGCGCCGGCCAGGGTGCCATGCGCTTCGGCCGGTTCCGGCAGTGCGCGCGCGTCCCGGAGCACGCGTTCGAACTCATCGTAAGTGGCGGCCAACATGGAGGAATTATGCCCGAGGTACGCGAACCTGCCCGGAGCGGCGTAGCAATGTGACCGCCCGGACCTCGGCCCTATAGTCCCGCGCCATGAACGACAACAACAACAAGACCGGCTTCGACGCGGAATTCGCGCGTGCTCGAACGCCGCATCGAAGAACTTCTCCTCACCGTCGACACTCTCAAGGAAGAGAACCGCGCCCTGCGTCAGCGCCAGGAATCGCTCGCCGCCGAACGCTCCGCGTTCGCGCAGCGCAACGACCAGGTGCGCGCGCGCGTCGAGGCCATGATCGGCCGCCTCGAAGACGATGGAGCACACTGCGTGAGCGAGAAAGAACCGGCGCACCGTCACCGTACGGATCCTGGAAAGGAATACTTCGTTTCCTGCCCGCAGGACGAACGCGCCGATCTGCTCGACTCCGCCGAATACCTCAACAAGAAGATGCGCGAGATCCGCGACACCGGAAAAGTGGTCGGCGCGGATCGCATCGCCGTGATGGCCGCGCTCAACATGGCCAATGAACTGCTGCGGCTGCGCAAGCTCGATCACGATCTGCAGGGGCGCGCGTCACGCGGTCGCGTGAAGAACATGCGCGAGCGTGTCGAAGGCTGCGCTTCAGCGCACCCGCCAACTCGATCTTTGAGACGGATCAATGCTGCCGAACGACGTCGCAGACTTCGCGTCGCATTCCGTACGCGCTTGCAGCCTGGTGTAGAGTGGCTCTTGCGCTGCCTGTGGTGTTCGACAGTGGGTCGGGTTACCTCTCGACCGTAATGTAAACGCCCGGGACCAACGCTTTCTGACAGCATTGTGCAGGTCCGCCTCTGGCGGAAAGCCTTAAATGTCGGGGCCGGTCCCACCTTGTTGCTCTGGTTCGAGAGCAACGGCTTGCACCGGCACTGTCGGGTAGCGCTTTTCCTCTTCCTCTCGTGCGACAACGAAGTCCACTCTTCGCATCGAACTGCTCGCGCGACGCCGCGCGGTGCCGCGCGCCGCGCGGATTCGCGCCGCGCGTCGCAGTCGCCGCGTCACATTTCGCACACCTCGCTGGCTCGCACCCGGCAAACGCATCGGCGCTCTATGCATCGATGCCGCAGGAGCTCGGCACCGCACCCGCTCATCGCACTCGCGCACGCGCGCGGCTGCGAGATTTACCTGCCGCGCATCACTTCGCTGCGCAGCCGCTGCATGCGCTTCGTGCAGACTCGGCACGCAGGGCGGCACCCGTCACGCGCTCGGCATGCACGAACCCGACGGGCACCGACTACTCCTGAGCGCCGATTTCTCGACACCATTTTCGTACCGGCGGTCGCGCTCGATCGCGCGGCGCACGGCTTGGAGCACGGCGTCGGCTTCTACGATCGCACGCTCGCGCTTCCGGCGCGTCCGCCGGCACTGGCGAGGCCCGCGACTCGTGGGTCTCGCCTATTCTTTCCAGGTCGTACCGCAGGTTCCCGTGACTGCGACCGACGTCATGCATGGACATCATCGTCACGGACAGGGGAATCGATGAACTACTGGCTCATGAAGACCGAACCGTCGACCTTCGGGGTCGATGATCTCGCCGAAGAAGCCGAAGAAGACCGCCATGTGGGACGGCGTGCGCAACTACCAGGCGCGCAACATGCTGCGCGACGACTTCAAGAAGGGCGATCTCAGGCGTTCCTGTACCACTCGAGCTGCGACGTTACCGGCGTCGCGGGCATCGTCGAGGTCGTGCGCACCGCGTATCCCGATCCCACGGCACTTCGACAAGAAGCATGACCACTACGATGCAGGCAGCGATCGCGAAGAATCCGCGCTGGGTTGTGGTCGACGTGCAACTCAAGCGGCGCTTGAAGCGCGTGATCACGCTCGATGAACTGCGCGAGCACGCAGACGCGCGAACTAGATGGGATGCTGCTGTTGAAACGCGGCAACAGACTGTCGATCACGCCGGTGAGTGACGCTCATTGGAAGTTCATCCTCTCGCTCGAGTGATGCATCGACGACGAGCGTCGATGTGATTCACTCGTTGTCGTTCGATGACACTTGCTTGAAATTTGTCAACGCCTGCGTATACTCGCCCTCGGACTAACCCGTAACTACTGGAGATGCGCCATGGCGAAAGCCAAGAAAAAGGCCAAGAAGAAAGCCAAGAAGAAGTAATTCTTCGGCCTTGTGCTAATACGGCGAGCGAGAACACTTCTCGCTCGCCGTCAATTCGAAGACGACTGCCCGCTACCAAGCGGGCAGTCGTCGTTTCAGGGATCCGACTTCGCGGAGTGCATGCCGTGAACGCTCGCAAAACACTGGAAAACAAGCCGCGGCGCGCGCAGCGCTGGAATTCGTCGATCGCCGGCAAAGTGCTCGGCGTCGGCACCGGCTCGACGGTGAACTTCCTCATCGATGAGCTCGCGGCGCAACGCATCGCGCATCGCCGGCGCGGTGTCGAGCTCCAACGGATCCACCGAGCGACTCAAGGCCGCCGGCATCCCGGTGCTCGACCTGAACGAGGTCGGCGAGATCGATACCTACATCGACGGCGCCGATGAAACCAATCCTCAAGCGCCAACTCATCAAGGGTGGGGGTGCTGCCCTGACGCGCGAGAAGATCATCGCGGCGGCCTCCCCGCCGGTTCGTCTGCATCGCCGATGAGGCCAAGCTGGTCGACACGCTCGGCGCGTTCCCACTGCCGGTCGAAGTCATCCCGATGGCGCGCAATTACGTGAGTCGCGAGCTCGCGCGCCTGGGCGGGCGCCCGGTGTGGCGCGAGAAGGTCGATCACCGACAACGGCAATCACATCCTCGACGTGCATGACCTGCGCATCACGGACCCGGTCGCGCTCGAGAACGCCATCAACCAGATCGTCGGCGTGGTGACCGTGGGGTTGTTTGCGGCGCGGCCCGCGGATCTCGTGATCCTGGGCGGGGCGGACGGAGTGCGGCAGCCATCTAGTAAGGGTCAGTCCCTGCGGACGTCCGTCCGCTGTCCGCTGTCCGCACGCGGACACCGCTGATTCACGTCGACCGCCACGCGGCGCGCGTCACCGCGCAGATTCAATCGCGATGCGATTAGCGCGGCCGCGGCGCCTTGGCACGCATCGTGCTTTGATCAGAGAGCATGACCACTGCTCTTTCCCGAAGTTTCGATGCGCGGCACCGCAGTCACAGGACCGCGCCGTCGCCGAAACCCCGCAACCGCCGCGCGCTGCTGACGCCGCTACGGCAGTCATCGCCGGCATCGCTGCTGGCGCTGCTGTTGCTTGCCGTGTGGAGCAGCGCGCGCGTGGCTGTCAAGTCCGAGAAGGTGATCCCGCGCGAGCGCATGCGCACCGCGGTCGTCGAGCGCGGACCCTTCGTCCGCGACGTCGCGGCCACGGGCACTCGTGGTGGCGGCCGATGAGCCCCACCCTGTTCGCCGAAGCGCCCGGCACCATCATCTATAAGGTGCGCGCCGGCGACGCGGTCAAGGCCGGCGACGTGCTGGGCAGGGTCGAGAGCGCCGCGCTCACTCAATGAATACGAGCGCGAGCGCGCCACGCTCGCGAGCGCCGAGGCCACCCTCAACCGCCAGACCATCGAAGTGCGCCGCACGATCCTCAAGAGCAGCCAGGACACCGACCTCGCCAAGGTGCAGATCACCGCCGCCGAGCGCGAGTTCAAGCGCGCCGAGGATGCCTGGAGCATCCACGTGATTCCGGAGCGCGACTTCGAGCGCGCCCGCGACGATCTCGAAACCGCCAAGCTCAACTACACGCACGCCATCGGAAACCGGCGGCCTGGAGAAGGACAGCCTGCAGCTCGAACTGCGCAGCCAGCGCGCGACAGCGCGATGCGCAGGCGCTGCAGGTGTCGCGCCTCGCGCGAGCGCGTCGACGCACTGACGCTGAAGTCGCCGGTGGCCGGCATCGTCGCGACGCTGGCCAGCTCGAACGCGCCCAGGTGGCCGAGAACGCGCCGCTGGTCACGGTGGTCGACCTCACGGCGCTCGAAATCGAATTCCAGGTCTCCGAGAGCTACGCCAACGAGATCCGCTCCGGCATGAGCGCCGAGGTCACGCTCGATGGGCGCCAGCTCGTCGGCACCGTGGCCGGCATCTCGCCCGACGTGACGCAACTGCGCAGGTCACCGGCCGCGTGCGCTTCGTCGACGCAGCCCAAGGGCCTGCGGCAGAACCAGCGCGCCTCGGTGCGCATCGTGCTCGACGAACGCAGCGACGTGCTCAAGGTGGCGCGCAGCCCCTTCAACGATTCCGACACCCGCTTCGTCTACGTGGTGCGCGACGACGCAGCCGGTCCGCACGCCGGTCGAATTCGGCGCGGCGGCCATCGGCGAAATCGAGATCCGCAATGGACTCAATGTCGGCGACACCGTCGTGCTCTCCGACATGCGCGACTACAAGCGACGCCCCCAGCGTCCTCATCGGTAACTAAGAGGAATGATCCCATGCTCTCCATGAAGAACGTCAGCAAAGTGTTTCGCACCGATCTCATCGAGACGCATGCGCTGCGCGATTTCTCGCTGGAAGTGAAGCGCGGGTGAGTTCCTCGCGGTCACCGGGTCCGTCGGGCTCGGGCAAGACCACGTTCCTCAACATCGCGGGCCTGCTCGAGCCGCTACGAGACCGGCAGCTACAAGCTCGACGACGTCGAAGTGACCGACCTCTCCGACGACGCGCGTTCGCGCCTGCGCAATCAGAAGATCGGCTTCATCTTCCAGAGCTTCAACCTGATGCCCGGATCTCAATGTCTACGACAACGTCGACGTGCCGCTGCGCTACCGCCGCATGAAGGCCGCCGGAGCGCGACGAGCGCATCACCAATGCGCTCGAGATCGTCGGCCTGGCCGCGCGCATGAAGCACCATCCCGGCGCAGTTGTCGGGCGGCCAGCAGCAGCGCGTGGCGATCGCGCGCGCCATCGCCGGCGACCCGAAGCTGGTGCTCGCCGACGAGCCCACGGGCAACCTCGATTCGCTGATGGCGCGCCAGGTCATGGACCTGCTCGAGCGCATCAACGAGATGGGCACCACCATCATCATGGTCACGCACGATCCGGAGCTGGCGCGCCGCGCGCATCGCAACGTGCAGGTGGTCGACGGCCAGATCTCGGACTTCAAACCCTACGAACCGCACGCCGCGCCCGGCGCGCACACCGCACAGTTCGCATCGCGACACCGCGCGGGAGCCTGAGCCATGTTCGCCTACTACCTGCGGCTCGCGCTGCAGAGCTTCCGGCGCAATCCCGGTCTCACCGCGCTCATGGTGATGGCCATCGCGCTCGGCATCTCGGTGTGCATGGTCACGCTCACCGAGTTATCGCGCCGCCGCGCGCAATCCCTGCCGGCGACAAGAGCGACATGCTGTTCGCGCCCAACGTCGACAGCTGGGATCCGGACAATCCCTACGACAGAAGGACAAGCCGCTGGCAACGCGCCCGACCTGCTGACCTACCGCGACGCGCGCGGCGCTGTACGCCTCCGACCATCCCGGACCGCAAGCTCATCATGTTCAAGGCGCGGCGGCATCGCTCGTCGGGCGGACAAGCAGCATGGAGCCCGAGTACGTCTCGGCGCGCATGACCACCGGCGATTTCTTCCCGATGTTCGAGACGCCCTTTCTCTATGGCGGCGGCTGGAACGCCAAGGCCGATGAAGGCCCCGAACCGGTCGTGGTGCTCAGCAAGGAAACCAACCAGAAGGCCTTCGGCGGCGCCAACAGCGTCGGCAAGACGCTGCGCTGGCACGACCGCGAATTCCGCGTCGTCGGCGTGCTCGACGACTGGGAACCGGCGCCCAAGTTCTTCGACGTGTCGAACGGCTCGTTCGACGACCCGGAGGAGATCTACGTGCCCGTTCACCTGGGGCCAGATCCTCGAACTCGGCAGCGACGGCAACACCAATTGCTGGAAGACCGAGGACATCGACAGCTACCAGGACTTTCATGCAACTCCGAATGCATCTGGTTCGAGAGCTGGGTGGAGCTGCGCAGCGCCGGACGAAGGTGGCGCGCATCCGCAAGTTCCTCGACGACTACGTGATCGACCAGAAGTCAAGCGGCCGCTTTCCGCGCCCGCTCAACAATCACCTGTACAACATCGACGGCTGGCTGCAAGCGCAACAAGCGTGGTCGGCGACGACAACAAGGCGATGCTGCATCATGGCGTTCGCGTTCCTCGCGGTCTGCCTGGTCAACACCGTCGGACTGCTGCTGGCGAAGTTCCTGAACGCCGCGCCGATCGCCGGCGTGCGGCGCGCGCTCGGGCGCCAGCCGCCGCGACATCTTCTGGCAGCACCTCACCGAATCCGGCGTGGTGGCGCGTGGCCGGCGGCATCGCCGGCGGACTGCTGGGCGTCGGCGGGCGTCTGGGCGCTGCGTGCCTGGTATGGGCGCTTCGTGCAGGACCTCGAGCGCTCACTGCCCGATCGACTACAGCACGTTCGTGATCGCCGTGGTCATCTCGCTCGTCGCCGGAATCGTTCGCCGGCCTGTATCCCGGCCTGGCGTATCGGGCGCGCGGCGCCCGCCTCCTACCTGAAGGTGCAATAGCCATGGGACATCCGACCAATCTTCTCCGCGCTGATGCGCAACGGCGCCGGCGCCATCCTGGTGGCGATGCAGATCGCGCTCACGCTGGCCATCGTCGTGAACGCCGGTGTTCGTCACCCAGCAGCGACGTCGACCAACGATCGGCCGGCCGATCGGGCATCGACGACCAGAACATCGTTCGCGGTGTCGCGTCACCGAGCTTCGAGAAGGACTTCGACTTCTTCGGCGATGGTCCGCGCCGACATGGCCGATGCTGCGCGAGATGCCGGGCGTCGTCGACGCCGCGCCCATCAACCAGATTCCGCTGTCGGGCGGCGGCAGTTCGACGCATGTTCTATTCGCTGCCCGACAAGAAGGGCGAGAAATCGCCGGTGGCCTACTACACACACCGACGATCACGCGCGTGAAGACGCTGGGCGTGAAGCTCGCCGGCGGCAAGAACTTCGCCGCCACCGACGTCGAATACCGGCGAGAAGGACGTGCAGGGTTTTCCGGGCACGGCCGTGGTCAGCACGCGCCTTCGCCGAGGCGCTGTTCCCCAAGAGAAGGACACGCTCGTCGGCAAGACCTTCTACGACGATCAGAGCAAACCCGTCGTCATCGCCGGCGTCATCGAGCAGATGCATGGCGCCTGGGTGGGTTGGGACAAGGTCGACCGCGTGATGCTGAGCGCCGCTGGTGGGTCCGGACCCGGCGTGCGCTACCTGGTTCGCACCGCAGCCCGGCAAGCTCGATCGCCGTCATGACCGCCGGTCGAGGCCGCGCTGCGCAAGCGCGATCCGAACCGCGTGGTGGGCAAGCTGCGCAGCGTGCAGAACTTCAAGCAGAGCAGCTACGCCAGCGACTCGCTGATGGCCGTGACGCTCTCCGTCGTCACCGGCCTGGTGCTGATCTTCAGCGCGCTCGGCATCTTCGGCCTCGCCACCTTCAACGTGAACACCCGCACGCGCCAGATCGGCACGCGGCGCGCGGTCGGCGCGCGCAAGCGCGACATCGTCAGCTACTTCATGGCCGAGAACTGGATGGTCACCACGCTCGGCGTGGTCGTGGGCTGCGTCCTGGCGCTCGCCGTGGGCTTACTGGCTGTCGAACCAGTTCGGCCTGCCGCGACTCGACCTCTACTTCCTCGTGGGCGGCGTCGCGGGCCTGTGGGCTCTCGGGCAGCTGGCGGCGTGGCAGCCCGCACTGCAGGCGGCCAAGGTCTCCCCGCCATGGCCACGCGCAGCGTCTGACTCTCGCTACTCCACAGTGCAAAAGTGTCCACCGCTTGCAACCCTCTGGCCCGACCCCAGCGTCTTACGTATGACTTCAGTGACGTCGAACGTCGAGGACCGCCTGGCACACCGGACCGTACTGGTTGCTGACGATAGTGAGGCCGTGCGCACGGCCTTCCAGGTCCTGTTGTCCCTGCACGGCGCGCGGGTCCTCGGCGCTTCATCTCCGGCCGAGGCCCTCGCGACCGTGCGTTCCCAGAAGTGGACCTGGTCATCCAGGACATGAACTTCCGGCGCGAGGCCACTTCCGGCGAAGAAGGCGTCGCGCTGTTCCGCGAACTGCGCGCTCTGCATCCCGACGTGCCCGTGATCCTGCTCGACCGCCTGGACGCACCTCGAAACCGCCGTGGATCTGGTCAGGGCCGGCGCGGCCGATTACATCGCCAAGCCCTGGGACGACGCGCGCGCTGCTGACCACGGTGCGCAACCTGCTCGGAGCTGCGCGCCGCGGTGGAAGAGAACGTCGCCACGCGCGCGCGCCGCGCCGAAGCGCGCGCCAGCTCGCCGAGCGCTACGACCTCCAGCGGCCTGGTCTACGAAAGCGACGCGCTGCACACCGTGGCGACTCGATGGCCGCACAGGTGGCGCACGCCGACGTGCCGGTGCTCATCACCGGACCCAACGGCGCCGGCAAGGAAGTGCTGGCCGACATCGTGCACGCCAACTCGGCGCGCAAGACCCAGCCCTACGTGAAGGTGAACGCCGGCGCCCTGCCCGACCAGCTCATCGAAGCCGGAGCTGTTCGGCACCGAGGCGGGCGCATTCACGGGCGCCAAGGCGCGCGCCGGACGCTTCGAGGCCGCCGATGGCGGCACGCTGTTCCTCGATGAGATCGGCAACCTGCCGCTCGCCGGCCAGGCCAAACTACTGCGCGTGCTGCAGACCGGCGAATACGAACGCCTCGGCAGGTCAACACGACGCGGCGCGCCGAATGTGCGCATCGTCGCGCGCCACCAACATGCCGCTGCGCGACGCCATGCGTGAAGGCCGCTTCCGCGAAGATCTCATTTCGCGTGTCTCAGCTACCTGACAACAGCACTTGATTCGGCTGACTCAAGTCGTCGAAGATTCCGAGTATCTGAATCTCGCCATACGTCGTGAACTATCACTTCAAGAAGCTGGCTGATGGATCGCTATGAAACCGACGCCCTGCTCAGAAATAATCGCGACATAAAATTGCAGCGGCGGTCTATGACCGCCGACAATGTTGAATTCAGAAATCGCCGGCGGTCATAGACCGCCGCTACAGGTGCTGCGTTGATGTCTTCCGGTCAGGAACACGTACTTCAAAGCGAATTGCATGATCCGTGGGTCCTTCGTAGTTGTGACTTGCCCGATCCGCGTTCGCTGTTGAACGCCGCACGGGATCTTCCGCGGAAGCTGTTTGTAACACTGAAGGCTTCCGACTGAAATTCCAGTTTTTGCGTTTCATTCAATGCGAACGTTCTGACAGAGCCGTATCGAACTGCCAGTAGCCCGGCCCGCGAATGCCGTCACAACAATCGATCCCCCAGCGTTCCGAGTGCCGGCTGCGAAAACGCTGCAGGGTTGAGGTAGTTCCCAACGGTTTTGTTACTGCCGTGAGGGGATTTTGCAGTACCTGATTGACGCGTTGGTTGCCGGCTCCAGTCATGATCTGTCCTGCCCGCTGATGATGTTCAAATAATCGCCCGACAGAATTTGAAGATGGGCGACAGTCTCCAGCCGGACGCTACTAACCGAGGGTCCGATTGGAAAATTGTGGCGCTGGCCACGGCAGATAGATTGAACACGTGCCTTCTGGTCCGTCCCGGCTATCGCGCAATTGCTGCGATCAAATCGGCGTGGTTATCCGGATCGGAATAGGCTTCAACCGCTCGTTGTGCTCGTTCCGCTCCTCCAGATCGCTTATGCACGCGGACCATGTGTAATTTCCGCTGAGCGTTACGCCACCGCGCGGCGGGCGCTGAACGGAAAGAAGCAGGCCGTTGTAGCTGGCTGTACCACCGGCGTCCACCTTCTGAATGATGCCAAAGTCCTGGCCGGTCACAGGATCTGCCAGGCCTGAGGCGGCGCCGCTGATTGGTAGTGCCGGCTGCTGAGCAAGTTGGGTACTGGACACCGGCGAGTGCGGCATGGTCCCAACTCCCAGGAAGACAGCGGGTTGATGTATTTCGACGTCCACATATGAGACGTCTCATTTCCAAGATAGCTCGCCGATACAAGAAAATCCGTTCCGACCTGTTTTTGAATGCTGAGGTTCCACTGGGAAACCTGCATATTCAGGGTGTCGTAGTCCGCCGTCAAGATGAGCGCGCGTATTGCGGCCACATCGCATCGCATTCTTGCCAAGGCCCTTCCCATATAAGGAAGCGGAAATACCGATCTCCGCCAGGCTCGGCTGCCCAGGGATTTCAAATTACGCCCTGCCTCACAAAGCGCGGCGTAAACGGCGGTCCATTGCCGAAGCCCTGCATGTAGATCGTCGCCGGAAAGTCGTAAAACGTTCCAGCCGACGCGCGCACGGATGTCCGGACCATCGCCCGAAACGTCCTTGACGCCAGCCCTACGCGTGGTGAAAATTCCACAGCTTGTTGTTGACTCCCCGACAGGCCTGGAAATCCGGGATCACCCGCGAACAGCATACCGGCCGGAGTTGTTGAGTAGAACCGCTGACTCTTGATGCCTTTCGCGAGTGCATCAGGGATCAAAGTGGAAGACGTTCTTATCGACATTGACGACAGGGGAAGTAGGGCTCCCAGCGCACACCATAATTTAATGTGACCTTCGATTCAGCTTCCACGTATCGCCGCCGTACACTCCGGGAAGTATTTGGACTTCTTTGTTTTGGTCGGAGTACGTGCCCATGCCGAAGTTGGCAACGCTGCCCATGAAGAAGTCTGCCATTCCCGAACCGTAGGCCTGGCCGTTGAATGTTGCCGTCATGGTGGAGTAGTTATTGAATAAGAATTGGTCCACCACATCGTCGCTTGTCCACCAATTGCACAATGGTGATTTCCGCGAAGAAGGCTGAGATCATCATTTGCCCCGGAAGATCGCACCTTCTCGTCGAGGCTACCCGACGCGGGACCGCCGGTACTGTTGAAAGCAAAGCCACCGCTGACGCTGCTGATTGGACGGTACCGTGAGAACGCCTTGATACCGATATCTCCGGGACCAAGACCGGCGCTGTCGTAGTCCGCATGAGTCTTTGCGGCAGCACCGATTTTGCTGTCAGGCGGAGTTCAATGATACGTTGGCGCCGAACAGATACGCCGTATCGCCGAGAAAGTGAATGCCTGAGCTAGACCCGTTCCATGGTCCCCGCGAATTGAGCACGTTGTGACCGATGTCGTAGGGAAGGTGGGACTTCTGACGCTATCGAGCAAATACCTGCCGAATATCGAGTGACTCGGCACAGGTTGATAGTCGATGCGGCCCAGTGGATCATGTGATCAGTTTTCACGACTCGGAACGCCGAACTTTGTGTTGCCGCATCATCCAAAGCGTGCGGCGGCAGCTGATTTGCATTGCGAGACGAACCGCCGGCTTGCTGAACTGAGCGGGGTCGATGCGGTTGTTCACGAACGGCGCTCAACGTGATCTGCCGTCCTCCGTTGCAGGCAGGTGAGGCGAAGGCCGTAAAGTCGCCCGCCAGCATGGCCGTGGTCGGGACACCGAAGGCTGTCCGACGGATCCTGACGAACCGTCGCCCCGGGTAACCTGCGAAGAAAATAACTTGTTCTTTATGATCGGCGCGCCAACAGTTCCACCGAACTGGATTGCGTTTGATGGTATCGCGCCGCTGCGAATGCATTTCGCGCGTTGAATTTGCCATTCCGTACAAATTGAACAAATCGCCGTAATTCGTTCACCCGATTTGGTCACCAGGCTGACCGACCCTGAGGATTTCACACCGGTTTGAACGCCCGTGGCGCCCGTTTCACTTTGAATTCCTGCAGCGCATCCGAAACGGCATGGACATGTAGCCATTGTCATAAGGGATTGCCGTGATACGCGCCATCCAGCGTGTAATTCAATCCCAGGTTCAGTCCGCCCGCAACGGAAAAAGGTTACCTGCTGAACGGATCTCTTCCTGCCGCTGGTGGCTAACTATCGGGCGCTGGCGTTGCCGCCCGGAGAGCGCACCATCCCCGATCATCGCGCGCCCGTTCAGGGCAGTTCCAGACTGGTGTTCTCTACAACCGAGCCGACACCTGCTCGTCCTGGTTTTTACGAGTGCTGCGTTTGCCTGAACCCGACGACCTGTCACCTGTCCAACTTCGAGGACGACGTTAACGCTTGACTGCGTTGTTGACCTGTAACACAATTCCGCTTTGGGCATATGTGCGGAATCCCGGCAAGGCCGCCTCTAACTTGTATGGCCCGATTGGCAGGTTGGTCAGAACGTAAGATCCCGTTTCATTCAGATTGCACTTCGAACAATTCCAGTCTCGGTTTGCGTGACGTGGATTTCCACGCCAGGCAAAACGGCTCCGCTCTGGTCTCTCGCTGTACCGCTGATTTGAGCTGTTGCCTGCGCCCAGACTGAAGAGCAGCTGAGAAACACAAATGAACAGCCCACCCAACAAACACTCAAGACACGTCTCATATCGATTCCTCCCGGTGAATGGACGTGGGTTTATCGCGTGCTTCGTTTTGATTTTGAAACTCGATCTAATTGCGAATGAGACTCCCACAGCTTTGTCGCGACTGTCAATTTGTTCTGCTGGGGGTGTGGGGGTGGGATGAGGAGGTCAGGTACCTAGGAGCTTCTGGGGACAGACGGACAAATCACCCAATTAGAAGGCAGGACATTGAATCTAATTGGTGATTTATACGTCTGTCCTGGAATTACACAGGTGCCTGACACCGACTTGATTAGAAACGTACTTCAGCGCGAACTGCATAATCCTCGGATCCTCATTTCGGGTGGATGTGACCTGGACCGAAAATGTTGCTGTTGGAGCACCGTCGCCGGATCTTGCATGTGGAAACTGTTTGTAACGTTGAATGCCTCCGCGCGCAATTCCAGCTTCTGGGCTTCACGGATCTGTATGGTTCTTGAAACCGACATATCGAACTGCCAGGTGCCCGGACCGCGAATGCTGTACGAACCGATATTGCCGAGCGTGCCGGTCGCCGGCAGCGCGGAATGCTGCGGGATTCAGATAGTTGCTGACGGATTTGTCGCCATACGGATTGGCCAGGATCTGGTTACGTTGGTTCGTGGTTCCGCTCAGCGCCCGATCCTGACTGGTGGTAATGGAGAGATACCCGCCGGACATGATTTTGACGAGCGGCGAAAAACGCCAGCGCCGGATCCGACAAAGCGCAAGGCTTACTTGAGAACCGAGGACGACCGACGACAAATTGAAGACTTGCCGTCGATCGGAGGCCGCCAGGCCGCAAATTGCCCCGATCAAACTGCCGCATCTGATGGGATCCGCCAGCTGTATTGGGCGTCGCGCCAAAGATCTTATTGTCTCCCCGCTCCCGTGCGTCGCTGATGCAATGCGACCACGTAATTCGCATTGACCGTCACACCACGTGTGGCGCGGCGCTGGAACGGAAAGTAGCAAGCCGTTATAGCTGGCCGTCCTGCCGTAGTCGAGGTGAACCACATAGCCGATAAGATATCATTTTCCGACCGCCGACTTCATGATCGACAAACGCGCCGCTGGTCCAGACTTGCCGCGAAGGCGTAAGACTGACACCGCGAGCAGTGCACGGTCCTGCGATTCAAAGCAAGATCATCGGATAATGCGCTGTTGAGCAGACCATATGTGGTGGTGGCTCTTCGTTACCTGTAGTTTGCCGAAACAAGCCAGTCTGCTACCGACCTGCTCTTTGCACGCTCAGGTTCCACGAGGTGACCCGCATGTTCTGGTCTTGTGGTCGGGCAGCCGTGACGAGGCCGGAAGGCGGCCATTGCACGTCTCGCGCGCGATGTCTTTGCCGAACTTCTCACCGGGAATGGATCGCCGCCGGGGAATCTGCCCCACGGGTCTGCGTAATCCACGGCGCTCAGGCGTGTACCGGGGGTGACCACGGCGGCGCCGTCGCACGGGTCTCGGTAGCAGCTGTTGATGGAAAATCGTAGAACGTTGCGACGGAGGCTCGGGTATCGGCCGTGCGGCCGTCCCCGTGCACGGATCCCAGGCCAACCCCAGGCGCGGCGAAGAATTCCGCCAGAGCGACTTCCGTGGTCCGGAATCACCGGCGCGCCGTCGCGAGTCGCCGGCGAAGAACACGACCCGGCGGTGTGTTGTCGTACTTGGCTGCTCTTGATGCCTTGAGGAACGCAGCCTGATCGAACATGGATGGCGCCGCCGCCGAGAGGCACCAGAGGAAAGTAGGGCTCCCAGCGCAAGTCCGTAGTTGATCGTGACCTTTCTGGGTTGACCTTCCAGGTGTCGGCGGCACAGGCAGCGCCGACGTACTTGCTCGCCGCGCTTGGCCATGATCCCGGTGGTACCCGGCGTTGTACGGAAGCGCACGTTGCCCATCAAGAAATCCGCCATCCCCAACCCAGTCGTTGCGCCCGTGAAGGAATGTGATTCGTGATTCGTGGTCGAATAAGAATTGCTCATCCACCACCGTGCGCTTGCACGCCAAACGCTAACTGGTGGTTTCCGCGCAGCACGCTGAGATCATCGTTGGCTCCGAAGATTGCGCTCCCTGGTCGATCCTCCGAAAGAGTTCACACTGAAGCCGCCGGTGACGGTAATTCGTGGCGAATGCGGGGAAGTAATGAAACGACTTGATGCCGATGTCGCCGGACCCGAGACCCGCTGTTTGAGTAATGGTGGGTTCGAACTTGCCGTCCGCGATTCGATTCGCCGTCAGGCGGAATGCATTGACGATGTTGTGAGCTGACAAGGTAGGTGCTTCCAAAAGTAAACGACTGGGCCAGGCTGTTCGTCGTTAGACCCATTTCATTGTTGGCTAGCGTCAGAGGATTGTGATCAGACCGTCGTACGCCGGCGGGCTGTAAACTGTGGTCACCAGGTACCTTCCGAACAAAGGAGTGTTTCGCGCTCTTCTGGTAATCGATTTTGCCCACAGCCTGGTGTTCGTTCGTCAGTGTCGGATTGGCGTAGATGACTTTGCCGCACGGATCGGATGTCTTGCGGCAGTTTGGTGCGAAAAGTACCGCAGGTTTGCTGAACAGTGCCGGATCGACGCGGTTGTTGACGAACGGAGCCTCTCAGCGCTGATCGCCCGTCCGCCGTTGCATGCGGCCGAAGCAAAGTCCGTAAAGTCGCCGGCCATCATCGCCGCAGTGGGAACGAACGCGATGCTGTCTGCTGGATCCTGTACGTAGCCGTCGTGCCCTGGTAGCCGCCGAAGAAGACAGTCTGTTCGTGCATGATCGGGCCCGCCGACGGTTCCGCCAAACTGGATTACGTTTGATCGTGTCGCGCCGGGTTGCGAATGCATTTCGCGCATTAAATTTGCCGTTCCTGCACGAATTCGAACAAGTCGCCATGGAACGCGTTCGTGCCCGATCTTCGTTACCAGGCTTCACCGTACCCGCGAGATTTCATGCCCGTCTGGGCGCCCGTGCCGCTGGTCTCGACCTTGAACTCCTGCAGCGCATCCAGGAAATGGAAGCGACAAATAGCCGTTGTCTTGCGGATTGTTGTGAGTGGCCCCGTCCAGCCGATGTAATTCAATCCGTTGTTCAGTCCGCCTGCGACGGAAAAACTAGCCTGAGCGAAGTGATCTCTGCTACTGCCATTGTTAACGAGGCGCCGGTGTAGCCGCTCCGAACAGCGCGATCAACTCGACCACCGCCCGTCCATTGAGCGGCAGGTCCAGAATACGGGCGTTCTCGACAACCGCACCGACGCCTGCGGTCCGCGTTTCCACCAGGGCCGCGTTGGCCTGAACTTCGACCTGCTCGGTCGACCTGACCGACCTCGAGTACCGGATTGATCAACGGGGCTGCGCGTTGACCTGCAGCACGATTCCTGTCTGCGCAAAGTTCGAAATCCCGGCGAAGCCGGCTCCAGCCGATATGGGACCGATTGCCAGGTTCGGCGCGAACATACGAGCCGGTCTCGTTTGTAACAGCGCTGCGCGCGATGCCCGTCTCGGCTTGCGTGGCCGTGATCTCCCTACGCCCCCGGCAACACCGCGCCGACTTTGATCCCTTCACGGTCCCACTGATCCTGCGCCGTCGCCTGCGCCCAGATGAAAGAACAGCTGAGCAGAGAAACGACCAGCCCGCCTAAAAGGACAGCCAAGATGCGTCTCATACGTATCCTCCCCAATGAACGGAGCCCACTGCGTTTTCTGGTGTCTCTCGATTCGCGGGATCTACGATTTCTTGCGGATGAGACTCCCATAGCCATGGCGCGGTGTCAATTCTTTAAAGAGAAAAACAGTTGCGGCTGTACGTGGACCGGCGCTGTGTAAGATCCCGTTATTCTTTGGGTTTCACAAAATTGAGTGACGGATTCTGACCCGACATCGTTTGTCGATGAGGAGGCTGAATGCAGGTAAAAGGACGAGACTTGGACTTGCGCTTCTGGCGTTTGGAGTGATTTCGGTGTGTTTGCTGGCTAGTGCGGCCCGAAATCCGAAGTGCATACCCCTACACTTTCGGAACCGGCTGGTTTCATACAACACCTTCCTGACATGGAAATGTGCAGCTCAGATCTGACGCACCCGCGGACTTATGGGCAATCCAGCAACTGTCGCCGCCTTTGCGGCCCGAGACTCCAGTCCAGATGGCGTCGCTGCAGCAACCTGCGCGGCCACAGAACAGACCGGCTGCGACCGCCGCTGCATCTGCTGCGCAAGTAGAACGCTGAAACCGGAGCGGACGATTCGCGATGCCGATCCCACGTACAGCGCCATCGGGCTGGACCTGCTGCACGATGAAATTATTCTTCAGGACAACAATCTCTGGTCTACGCGAGTATTCAAGAGAACCGACAACACTCCGGTCGGCCAGAAGCTTACCGAAGAGCAGCGCGTGATCGCGGGCGACAAGACGGAGATCCAGTTCAACAACGGTCTCTACATCGACCCTAAGAATGGGGACATGTATTCGGTCGAGTCCGATGTGGCGGCGACAGGATGGTCGTGTCTCGCACGAAGCCAACGGCAACGTTCCGCCGAAGCGAATGCTCCACACGATTCATCGCGTGTACAACCTCGCGGTTGACGAGACAAGGCAGGAACTGTACGCGACGGTTGAATTCCCTCGAGGTTGATGTCTATCCAAGAGACCGCGCAGGGCGAGGATCTGCCGATTCGCCGACTTATCGGGCCGCACACGGACTGAAGTTCACTGCCACGGTATTGCGATCGACGAGAAGAACCAGCTGCTCTACGTCAATACCTGGGGCCATGACAGCGATTTCAAAGTCCAGGGTACAGGCCGATACGAAGATCCCGCCATCAAGGTTTATGCGCTCAACGCCAGCGGTGACACGCCTCCCGCTGCGCGTGATCTCGGGCGACAAGACGCAGCTGGATTGGCCGGGCGCGATGAAGCTGAATCCGGAGAACGGAGATCTTTACGTCGCCAACGACATCGGTCAGTCCCTACTCGTCTTCAGCAACATCTCTACTGCACAAGGCAACGTCGCGCCAGCGCGAGTGATCAAAGGAGCAAAGACGAAGCTGAGGTTATCCTACAGGCATCGTACTCGATCTGGTTCACAGGGAAGTATGGGCTTCCAACATGGGAAGCTCTTCGGCGACCGCATATCCGCTGATGGCGAACGGCGACGTGGAACCGCTTCGCCAGATCCGCAGCGCCCCGAAGGCAAGAGGTCGCTGAATTTCGGCAGGACGACGGCTGTCGCCTATGACAGCACGCGGGAGCAGATCCTCGTACCCAACTGAGTGAACCATCCGCAAATTGCGATCTTCGCCGGGTTGGCGAAGGAAAACACTCGTATGTCCGTTCGATCGAAGGCCAAAAATCACTGCTCGGCAGAACCATGCACGATTTCTCGTTCGATCCGATGCACGATGAAATCGTGGTCACGAGTGCCTTGCTCAAGCCATCCTGACGTTCCGCGGTGGCGCCAATGGAGAGGAAGCGCCGATCCGAATCATTCAGGGTAACAAGACCGGAATATTGGCGGTTGGTGCGTTAGACAAGGTAACCATCGACGCCGAGTTCACGGCGAATACCACATTACGACTCCGAATCAGGAGGTCCTGACGTATGATCGCGCGGGCAGCTGGTAAACGGAAACGCCGAGCCTATCCGCAGACTGAAAGGGCTGCGACACGGGATTGACAAGTTGGACAGCAGAAGGATGGTATCTTCACCGGGAAGGGCGGCAATCCCAACATTCGCGTGGACTCCATCCGCAATCTGCCTGCTCTGTGCCGGTCAGCGATTACACGCAACACCATCACAGACTCGGGGTGAACGTAAAGTTTTGATCTTCGATCGGACCGCCGCAGGAAACGCATGGAAACCGCGGGCCGTCATGTATGCGGGTGGCATCGGCGCGATCTACCTCCGAAAGAACGCGCTTGATCTATCACAACAGGCAAAGGGGCAGCTGGAGATCTGGAACGTTCCTGCATACCGGCGAGGTCCGGCAGCCGATCCCTGACCATTCCATGTCCGCTGGAGGACAGGGCGGACGGCGGAGTCATGGATCTGGATCCTGTCCACAAAGAGGTCATCATGGCGACTGCGGCGGGAAACACCATCGTTACGTATTACGTTCCCGAAGCATTCGAGTAGAGGCGTTAGGATGAAACCAGATTGCGGGCACAAAGTTGAAGCGAGATTGCCGCACCCTCGGAAGCTAGTGTCGCAGGGTAGACGTCACTCTTAATTTATTTCTGGTGGGCCTTCACGTAGTCGGTCATGAAAGTCTTCAGCGGCTGCGCTCGTGAAACCCAGTTCGGTGGCTTCGGCCATGGCCTTATCGATCGGCCATTTGTCGATCAGCGCTCGTTTTGACGAACCACATCGATGCTGCACGATTCCCGCCTGCGCAATGAATGAACGCCGGTTCCGCGCCCTTCGATGTGATTGCTTTCAGGAAGTCATCCACGGCAGCAGGCGATCGGCATGCCGCCATTGAACGGAACGTGGATAATAATTTAGTCCCGCTTTCTTCGCAGCCGCGCCTTCGGCTTCGACGTTTGCGCCCTGCTCGCGTTGCTTCCCGCAGGTTGATGATCGATACAAATCCCATTTGTTTGATCTGCCCGACCGACTCGGGCGTGATCGCTCCGGCACATGCGACGGTGGTCTCGAGATGCGCATAGTTCGTGATGCCGGGCACGGTTTCTTTCGTGACTTATACCTTGCGCCGCTGCAGGTACCGCGGCGATCGCGAGCATGAGCAAAACAGAGACGTACGGTTTTCATTTGTGCCTCCATAGTGTCAGCATCTTATGCGGCGCCGCGCCGGCCAGGTCAATGTATGATGACCACCGCCATGACTCGTTGTTCTTCTCGCGATGGCGCTTCGCGTCCGGAGCCGCCTCGCTGATCTATCAGATCGTGTGGATGCGCCGGCTCGCTCTGGTATTCGGCAATACGACACTTGCCACGAGCACTGTCCTGGCTGCTTTCCTCGCAGGCCTTGCGATCAGGAACAGTTCTGTGGGGACGTTTTGGCGGATCGACGGCCACAATCGACGCTGATGATTTTTGCCATCATCGAGGCTGCCACGGGACTGTATGGATTTGCGAGCCTGTGGATCTTCACGAGTTGTTCGAATCGCTGTACCCGGCGGCCTATCCATCGCTTGCGGAACGCACCAGCCTCTTCGCGGGCCTGCAATTTCTGCTCTGTGCGATCGTCATTGTGCCGCCCGTGATATTGATGGGCGGATCGCTCCCGCTGCTGGCGCATCGAATGAAGAATGAGTTGGACGAGATCGTACACAGCGTCGGAGCCGTGTACGGCTGGAACATGCTTGGCGCTGCGGCAGGCGCTGCCCTCGCGACATACAAATTACTTCCGAGGCTTTGGTTTGACGGCGACGCTCGTGCTGGCCGGCGCGTTGAATCTGCTTGTAGGTGCGGCAGCGCTTTGGCTGTCCGTTCACGCAGCGGCGAAGTCGCCTGCCGATTCAAGCTCGCAGAAGCGCCCGTCGAATACGAGCACGTGATCGCCGCCCGCGATTCTCGTGGCATTCGCGCTATCGGGCTTTGCTGCGATTACATTTGAAGTCGTTTGGGCGCGATTGCGTGGCAATGGTGATGGGTTCGTCCGGTATATGCATTCGGTACGTTGATCGTCGTCGTCCTTGTCGGCCTGGGCGCAGGAAGCGCGATCTACGGCGGCACATCGCGTACTGCAGAAACGTCATCGAAAAGCGTTTGCCGTAATCGAGGGACTGATCGCGTTGGCGGCGGCTATCTCGCTGGTCACTCTGCCTCGAATTCCGGGTTTGTTCCTGCGGTACTTTCCCGTTTTCCACGAAGCATTCGATTTGCAGGTCGCGGCGCACTTCGCCGGTGGCAGCTCGTGGTTGCGCTGGTTCCGTCGCTCTCTTTGGCGCCACGTTTCCAGCAGTGATCGGCAGTGTCGGATACGCCACCGACTACTCGTGCGGGACGCGTGATCGGTACGACGTATGCAGCCAACACTATCGGCACGGTTGCCAGGCGCGTGGCTCGCCGGATTCGTCCTCATTCCGAGCTATCGGCGTGCGAGCGCAGCCATGATTGCAGGCATCGCGGCAGCAGCTTCGTAGCAGGTGCTCATGCGTATGGTGGAGTTCAGCGGAGCCGAAACTGCGGCGGCTTCCACGCATTGGGGACCGGCTAGTTGCCGCAATGCTCGTGATTCTGGCGATACCGAACTGGCCGCGCGAAGTGTTTGCGGCGGGCATCGGTTTTTTGCGCCGCGTTACGGAAACGGTGAAACGCTTGCGGAAGAGATCGTTGACCAGATGCAACTCGTCTATTACCGCGATGGAGCGAGCGCCACGATTTCCGTGGACCGCACCGGCGAGGACTTGTTCCTATCGTTCGAACGGGAAAACGGACGCTTCCGACTCAGCCGGGTGACACGGCCAATCAAATGCTGCTGGGGCATATTCCGATGCTTGCTGCATCCGCGCGCCCCAGGATGTTTTCGTGCTTGGCCTCCGGAACGGGAATGACTGCAGCTGCGGTTGCGCGGTATCCGGTGAAGACGATTGACATCGTCGAGAGCGGAGCCCTGCGAGAGTGCCCGCCGCGAGATTTTTGATGACCATACAAACCGTGTCCTCGACGATCCGCGCGGTGCATCTGGTCATCGGCGACGGCCGCAATCGGTTGCTGGCGGACCAGAAGCAGTACGAGCGTCATCATCTCCGATCCATCAGACCTCTGGGTCGCCGGTATCGGCTCACTCGCGACGTTCGAGTATTATCATCGACCGTCGCAGCACGTTTGCGTACCCGGCGGCGTGTTTGCCCAATGGGTCCACACGCACACGCTGTTGCCTGGAGGATTTCGATCTGCTTGACGGCCACGTTTCATTCTGTGTTTCCTCACACCCGAGATCTGGATGTCGTCGCCAGGGTGATCTCATTTTCGTTGGCACGTGAAGCGGGCCGCGTGGGACTATGCGCGACTTCAACAGCACTTCGCGAAAACGAACTGGCGTCGCAGGCGATCTCAAATCTATCGGTATCTGGACGCCGTTCGCGTTGTTCGCGGCCCACGTTCTGGGCGAAGCAGAGACGGACGCATTGGTCCGCAACGTTGCCGGAATTCACACGGACGATCATCCTGTGTTGGAATTCCGGACGCCGCGTTCGCTCTATGTCGATACAACGCCAATGATCGCGCAGGAACTTGATCGTTTTCGTCAGCCGAATCCACCCGCTATCGCGGGCTTTGATCCTCAGCACGATCTCGATGCCTGAAGGAACCTATCTGCTCGGATTTCGCCTATGCCTCTGGCGACCGCGGCTGAACATCGACGCTACATGGAGCGCAGCACGAAGATGGCGCCGGATGACCCGGCTGTTTTTCGTCGGGATTGGCGAATCAGTACCGTCAGGCGCGGCACGCCTCGCAGAAGCGCTCAGGCAGCTTACGAGAAGGCACTGAACCTCGACCTCAACAACGTCGAGGGAGCGCTGTTGTCGCTCGGTGAAATCCGGCTCGACGCCGGACAAATCGAATGGACGCGCCTGCTCGCAGAGCGCGCCCTGCGGTTGGAGCCGCAAAACGCGCGCGCCCACGCGCTCGTTGACCGGCTGCAGGAAGCGGAGCGTTAGATGACGACGCCAGCGTATCGCGCGGGCAACACCAGCGGACACTCCAGCGATCGTCCAGTTTCAGATCGCAATGGCTCGCGAGACCGGAAGACCTTGCGCTTGATCCCGAAGTCGTGAGCAAAGGCGTGGCTGCCGTCTGCGACGAACGCAGCGCGAGGCCGATACTACGTGGCAGAACGCGACGGCCGCGTTGTCGGATCGTTTGCTGATTACTTACGAATGGAGTGACTGGCGGAACGGATCCGTGTGGTGGATTCAGAGCGTCTATGTCGTTCCGGAGTGCAGGCGGCAGGGAATCTACGCCGGCTTGTATGCGTCACGTGCAAGAGACTCGCTGAAGCGATCCGCACGTCCGCGGCATCCGCCTCTACGTCGATCGGCGGAACGCGCGCGCACAGACCGTGTATACGCGGCTCGGAATGAACGGCGAGCACTATCAGGTTTTCGAGTGGATGAAGGAGTTCTGAGGGTTCTGTCGGATCGGCAGTCAGCAAATTTCAATCAGCAATGCATAATAAAGCTTTATTACGCATTGCTGAGTTATCAAATAGTCACCTTGAGCAACCGGGGAACCCGCTGAGGTTCCCGCCGGTTCGGTGAAGTACTAGTCGAACACTTCCGGCACGGAGAACGTCTGGACGTTGTTGCCCGCCGCCGAGCGCGATGATCACTTCCTTGTGAAGCGGATCCAGCACGATTCCGATGTCTCCCGGATTGCCTGCCCAGAGGAGCAGGAATTCGGATCGGTGGCTCGGTGCTTTCGCCGCTTTCCGGAATCTTCCAGATTTCGATATTGTTCCGCGTGTGCGTGATCAACCGCATCTTCGGAGCATACACCTCAAACTGGTTACCCATGCCCGACAGGTCCCTTGATGATGGCCTTCGGCGCTGTATTTCCGCTGGCTGTTCGATCAAACACCAGAACTCCTTCCGCCGCCCTGGCGGCCTGAAACCGGCACGAGCAAGAGATTGTGGATGGGATCGATTCGGATGCAAGGACGTTACCGCCACCTGTGTTCTGCTCGCCCAGTGACAATTGCGTATCGTTGCCGCCAAGAACTCGCTTGGGCGCAACGTTGCCGTTGTCGAGACGATTGAACGTCAGGATGGTCTGATCTGGCGTGGCGAGGAAAATTTCGTCGTGCACCGGATCGATACTGACTTTTCCGGTGGCGCCGACGCCTTTGATCATCGTCTTGTTTCCCTGGATAACGCGAAGAGGAGCTTCTTCTCCGTTGGCTGCGCCACGGAAAGAAAGAATCGCCTGAGCCAAAGGACTCGTCACGGCAATCTCGTCGTGAATTCCATCGAACGCGATGTCGTGCATTGTCCGGCCGAGCAGTGATTTCTGACCTTCGATCGATCTGAGATACGGAGTGTCTTCCTTCGCCGACCTGGCGAAGACCGCAATTTGCGGATGGTTCACTCAGTTAGGCACCAGGATTTCCTGGCGTATCGGATCGTATGTGACCGCTGCGGTTCGTCCGAAGTTCACACCGCGCTTGCTTTCTTCTGCGCTGCGAATGACTCTGGAAGAGGTGCAACGTCACCGTTGGCCATCAGCGGATATACAGTCGCCGTCGAGTTGCCAAGGTTCGAAACCCAGACTTCCTGATTCTTACGGTCGATGGCGATGCCGGTCGGATTCCGCAAGCGCGTCGAGGGTCCCTTGATGACGCGAACCGGAGCAACGTCGCCGTTTGCCGTTGGACGCGTTGGCAAAAACAAGAATCGATCGTGCCGATGTCGTTCGCGACATACAGATCGCCATTGTCCGGGTTGAACTTCATGGCTGCCGGCCAATCCAGCTGGGTCTTGTCGCCGGTGATCGACGCGCAACGGCTTTGCATCGCCCGTTGGCGTCGAGCGAGTACACCTTGATGGCCGGCGGAAGGTACTTGCCCGTTCCCTGGACTCTGAAGTTGCTGTGGTGGCCCCAGGTATTGACGAACAACAACCGGTTTTTTCGTCGACGGCAATGCCGTGCGGCGCATCGAGGCCGGTATTGTCACCGGCAATCCGGCGTGCCGGCTGATCTTCGCCTTCGCGTCCCTTCGGGTAAACCACGACTTCAGGAGGGAACTCGACAGTCACGAAGAGTTCCTGTTTCACTTCATCGGCCGCGATGTTGTACACGCGGTGAGGAGTGTGCAGGATCGACTTCGGACTGACGTTTCCGTTGGCTTCGCGCGGGAAACGAACCATCTTGTCGCCGGTGTCCGACTCGACAGAGAAGATATCTCCGCTCACCGGATCGACGTAAAGACCGTTGTTGAACTGAAGCGCGGTCTTGTCGCCGCGTGACGACGCGCTTCGGCTTTGTAATATCGGTTTCGCCGGTCGGTGTCGGCGGCCGTCCGGTCAAACACGCGATAAGACCACAGGTTGTTGTCCTGGCAGAATGACCTCGTTCGAGTTCACGTCAACGGCTACCGCGCTATAGGCGGGCGCGGTATCACGAATCGTGCGAACCGGTAAGCGGGCCCCGGCAGCACGCAGTCCTGCGGTTTCCGCCTCCTGCCGTTCGGTGGTTGGAAGTCTCGAAAGTACCGCCGCCCTCGCTGCCCTGTTGCATGCTGCACCTGGCCGCGCTGACCCCGCTGGCCCGCTGGCCTTGCTGCCCTGCTGCAATGCCGCCATCAGAGTTGCGGATGAGTCTTGCTCCAGCGATGAAAACAGATTTTCTTGCTGCAGCGATGCCATGAGATTTGGATCGGTGCCGGTTGATTGTTCCCACGCACACGCCGCCATCTCCTCGGGAAGCGGCTGGACAGAAACTAAACGTGGTGAACTTTCAGGAGCAGCCCCGGCCAATAATGCCCATTGCGACCACAGCGATTGCGAGTATTGCCCACTCGCCTGTTTGTCGTTTTACGCGCATTGGACTCCTTTGGTCTGAATCGACAGACAAAAAATATGCAGGCGATTGCTATACCAATGATTTACGGGCGAACAACTTTTTGATAAGATACCCGCGGATTCATGTCAGATACCGAAATCATTCTTCAGCTGCTCCGACGTGTGGAATGGCGCCTCCGGGCAGCCCGCCTTTTGCACGACTTCATGCTGGCGGTCTTCGATTGCTCTGGCCTCATCATCGCGCTCGAAGGTATGGGATTTGTTCTCATCCTCTGGGAAGCACAATCGACCATCTCTCGGCGCCGCCTCCGCTGCGATCTTGGCGGGGTATTTGGTCTTGGCGGCTCCGCGAAAGAATTCCGCTCGATCACGCGGCGGCTTCCATCGACCTGAAGGCCGGCTTGAAGGACGAAATCAGCGACAGCGGCCTGGTTCATTCGAAATCCTCAGCGCATCGGTTTGGGTTGATACCCAGATTCACCGCGCGGCGCGCAAGGCAGGCAAAAATCGATGTCCGGCGGGCTTATCCGGGCACGATTCCTCGAACTTCCTACGCGGCTGCGGCACTGGTCGTGATTCTCATTGCCTTGCATTTTGTCGTGCTTGCCGCAGCGTCTCGAGACGGTGCAGCCGCCCGGGAACACTGCAAGAACGGCAGTCAGCTAACGCGATCGACGTAAAGCCATCAACGCTGGTCTCGATGAAATCGCAGAGCAACTGCAAAAGTCCGAAAAGTTGAAAGCCGTCGCCGAAGCCTTACTCGAAAGGCGGCTGGATGATGCGGCCGGCGAGTTGCGGCGAGTGGCGCGTCCGAGCTGGGCAACGAGTCGCCCGAATCGCTTCAGGCGATCGAGGAAAGCCTGCAGCGCAGCAGGCTGCGTTAAACCGAGAGAGGGCTTGAAGCCACTGACGGAGAGATCTGACCGGAAGCTGCACGCGCGCTCATGAACAAGAACGTCGCAGGCACGCAGGAAGGCCTCGAGGACATCGCGCAGGATCTTGAAGGTCTCGATGAAGAGATATACGCGCAGGAAGTCGACGCTGGATCAGCTCGCCAAAGGCAATGAACGTCGTGGAGAACAGGACGGTCATGTGCCGGGCGCGCCAATACCAGACACGCGCGACTTTCCTCAGGCATCGAGCAGTCCGGATGGCCTTGGAGCCTCCGGGCGGAAAGTCGAGCCCGGGCCGCGCCAGGCCGCCGACGACGCTGGAGGCTCAGCTTCAGGAGGAAGGACTGAAAAGCATGCCGACTGCCGGCATCAAGCGTATCGATGTGGAAGAAGCGAGCCGGCAGGAGCGTTCAAAGCTCGACTACCGCAACGTCGGCGTCCGAACTGACGGCTGCGCAGAGGGATGTGTTGAACCACTGAGAACATGCCGTGGCAATACCGTCCGCTGATCAAAACCTACTTTGAATCTATACGTTCAACCCGCGAAGAGTAAATGAGCAACTACTGGCCTTTTTTCCTGTTGCTGCTCATTCCATACATCTGGTGGACGCAGCGTAAGACGCGAGTCGATCTGAGCTCAAAACATTTGCGTTTAGTCGGGATTGGTTCGCTCAGCGATCGTTGTCGTTGCTTCGCCCTCGCCCTCACACAGCCCGTCATCTACCGTTCGGGAGCGCTCGTATCCGTGATGTACCTGCTCGATATTTCCCAGAGTGTCCTGCCGGCAGACATCCAGGCCGGTATTCAGTGGATTCAGGAAACCAACGATTCAGGCAAGCCCGACCACGCACGGTACATTCCGTTCGGAGCCAACGCATGCGGCCGTCGACACGGTGGACCAGGTGAGGACGGTTTCTATCGGCGAGAAAGCCGGTGCCGGCGGCAATCGTTCAGAGCGGAACCAACATCGAAGGCGCCGTTGGAAATGCTCTCGAAAATTTTGCGCCACATCACCTCAAGCGGCTGGTTCTGATGACCGACGGAAATGAAAACGTCGGGCAGCATCGCCGGAATGGCTTCCCGGCTTGAAGAGAGAAAATGTGCAGGTATTCGCAGTGCCCATGCATGCACGTGCGAACCATGACGTCTGGATAGAATCGATTGATGGCTCCGTCCGACGTTGCTTCTGAAGAACAGTTTCCTCTTGAGGTGCACGTCTACAGTCAGGAGAGCGGCGACGGCACACATCGAGCTTCGCGAGGGAGACAAAAGCTCGGCGCACGCGACGTTCAACTCGCGCCCGGCATCAATCGCATTGCATTCGAGACCAGCATCAAAAGCGAATCTGGACCGGTAACAGTCGAGGCAGAGGTCTCTGCACCGGGCGACACGTTTCCCAACAACAACAAATTCCACACGCGCGATCGTGATCAACGGAGCGCCACGCGTTTTTGTATGTCGAAGGGCATGCGCAAAGCGCGCGGTATCTGCCATCGGCATTGCAGAAGGAAGGTATCAGTCGTTACGACGGCAAGACTGCGTTGCCGAGCTACTGCGGCCGACCTCGATGCCTGTACGATGCCGTCGTGTTGAGCGACGTGGCGAGAACCACGTCTCAGCAACCAGCAGATGAAAGCGATGGCCACGTACGTTCGGGACCTCGGCGGCGGCTTCATTTTGGCCGGCGGAGAAAAACACGTACGGTGGAGGCGATGGCTATTCGGAAACGGACATCGAAAAATCCTGCCGATTACATTCGACGTAAAGAGGCCGCATCGTTCCGTAGCGATGATTGTCGTGCTCGACAAGTCAGGAAGCATGGGTGGCCCGGATTTCGCCTTATACGAAGGAAGCCGCTCGAGCGCCACTTGAGATTCTTGCAAACACGGACAGTTTTGGCGTTGTGGCGTTCGATTCGTCGATTCTTCTGGGCCGCGCCATTGCCAGAGCGCTGAAAATCGAGAAGAGATTGCGCAGGCCATCAGCACCCTGGTCCCCGGCGGAGAAACGGATATCTATCCGCCGCTGGAAGAGGCTTACATGCAACTGATGAATGATCCAGCGAAGTGAAGCATGTCATCCTTCTCTCGGACGGACACACGGCGAAAGATCCTTTTCAAATGCTTGTCGAGAAGATGGCCGCGGCGAACATTACCGTTTCCACCATCGCCGCTGGGAACCGGCGCCGACAAGGATTTGCTTGCGCAATATTGCGAGGTGGGGAAAAGGCCGAGCATATTTCGTGACACGACGCGCAAGCACGTGCCGCAGGTTTTCCAGGATGAGAGCGAACTGACGGCCGGACACGACGCTGCGTGAAGGGCCGTTCACGCCTGTTGTGAAAAAGAAGGCTCAGAGTGCTGAAAGGCATCGATTTCAAGACGGCTCCGCGGCTGCTCGGCTACGTTGCGACGAAGCCGAAGGAGAAAGCGCAGATATTGCTTCGAATCCGATCGCAAGGGATCCCGGTGCTGGCGCGTTGGCAGTACGGTCTCGGGAAAAACTGCTGCATTCACGTCGGATTTGAAAGATAGATGGGCGGTCGACTGGTTGCGCTGGAATGGTTATTCGAAATTCTGGTCACAGCTCGTGCGGCAAACCATGCGCGCGCATGATGACAGTCAGCTGAACCTGCGCGTCGTTCGAGATGGAGATCGCGCGCATGTCACGCATCGACGCCATTGAGAAGGACGGCGAGTTCAGAAACGAAATCAACTCTCAGTTGAGAGTGCTTGCGCCAGACCAATCGGTAGCCGATGTTCCGATTCGACAGGTTGGTCCGGGTTCCGTATGAAGCCGACGTCGCGTTGACGCAGACCGGTTCGTACGTTTTTCGATTGATCGGTGAAGATGGCGGCGCTTCACGAACGCTCGCTTACTCTTATCCGGACGAATATCACTTTCTACCCGCCAAATATCGAAGCCTTGCGCGCCCTCAGTGATGAGACGAAAGGGAAGTTCCAGCCCGAAGCTGCCGACATCTTCGCCACGCAGCGGCGAAACGGCGCCGTCTCCAGATGCAGCTATGGCCTTATCTTGTCGTTCTTGCCCTGGTCCTCTATGTGTGCGACGTGTTCCTGCGGCGCGTGCGACCTGTTCGAGCATCAATAAAATTACAGTAAGACTCAGTTTTTGAAGCGAGGAACAGCCCCACCGCGTTGTCGCGAACCGGCGTCGCGAAAACGAGGCATTCACGGTTTTGATCGGCCATGACCCGCAGTTCCATAGGATTCGCTGTGGTCGTTAGCAATACGTAAACTGAAATCCAGCTAATGAT
>ERZ1370068.6473-contig-5455_pt1 | contig 71292 bp, 118 predicted proteins | sample MGYA00561227_ERZ1370068 | MGnify/ENA primary metagenome ERZ1370068 (study PRJEB38410, sample SAMEA6850437) | metagenome | study: Metagenomic assessment of the ecological functions of the soil: analysis of the soil microbiota associated with the...
TCATCTTCCAGGAACCGTCGTGTCTCTTGCTTTGCGATAGATTTGCAGAACCTTGCCTCGTTCGTCGATGGGTAGGAACGCCAGGTATCGTGAAAAGTCATGCTGTGATGTGCTGCGAGGATTTGTGCTCAAGCCAGGGATTGCTTTGAGCTTGGCAAGCCAGACTTACAGCGACACCCACCGCCACCATTGCTAGACGCAGATCCACGGTTCATGGTGTATTCCCCGGGTCGAGAGTTCGCCACAGCCTATCCAAAGTGGCGACTTCAGGTATGTTCGTCGATTTCCGCTAGCACTCCTCGAACATCCGTCTGATCTGATCGACATCACTTGTCCTGGCCAGCGCCAGCATCAAAAGAATGCGAGCCTTCTGAGGATTGACCGTGTCGGCGGGGATCATTCCAAGAGCGTCGTACTCTTCCTTGTTAGCAGTCAACCCAATGACACGGTGCGCGTCGTAGATGGAACTCAACCGAAGGCGCTCCAATCAAGCCGCTTGTTTCGCGCCGGATCCTCCTCCGCTTCACCGGCAGCAGGCTCCCAGTACGTTGCGTGCAGCCACGCTAGAAGTATTACGCCGGCCCAGCTGCAAACATCGATCGGTTGTTCAGCCGTCTAACGTTTCGCGCCGAGCGGGCACGCGGCCCATCAGAAGAGAAACTTCGTAGCCTAAAAACGCCGCCGGCGACCCCTCCAATTGGACCGCCTATCAGAGCCCCCAACAACCCGGGATCATCGCAGTTACAGCGGTCACCTTCAATCGCTGCACCGAGAAACACTCCCTGAAGAAGCCGCCTACGCCGCCCACAATCGCACCGAAGACCTTCCGCCTGGTTGAGCGTTCCCGACTGGCCCTGTGGTGGTTGCTGCCTGTTCACAGCAAGCCCGCGGCTCCAGAGGCATTCCGAAAGCCGGGGGATTCCGGGGATGGACGATCCGTGGGCTTGCCTGAAACGGGTAATCTCTGGGAGGCCCATTGTCCTGGTGTGCCCCCATGTTGCAGACCTCGGGAAGACTCTGGAAACGTGGTGAACCTCGGCGGCCGGGGCCGCATCAGGACCGTCAGCCTCCTGTGAGAAGTGATCCAGGTCGGATCAGCCCCACAGGAGCCGTCAACGAGACCGGCTCCCGGATGATCTGCGCTTGAATCGTGGCCGGCCACACAATCGAGAGGGAACACGCGAACAGTAGATGGCGCATCGTGACCTCCTGATCGAGATGCGAATCGGTTCCGAAGGGGCTCAAGATCAATGCCGCGACCGGTCGGGGACGCGATGATCCGGCTTGTCTTAATGACCGCCTAACGCATCGGCGATGACCCGCGCCGAGCGGGAAGATCTCGCGTCGGCTCCAATTGGGCGCTAGACAGCACCATCTGCGAGCCATCACCTTCCGTCCCTGCAGGAATGACCTCCGTCGCAAGAAGAGGCATGCTCCAGGACAGCCAGACTAACGTTGCGAAAGGGTCGCGCCCGAGGCTTGGCAAGATGCCGAGTTCCGCCAGCGTGCGGGTAGTCACGAACGTGAAAGTCACCACGTAGCTCCGAAGGACCCACTCTTTGTGTTGACTGACGTGGCCGAGCCGAATGGCGACATACGCCATTCCAGTAGTCGTCCACCACACGACGCCCAGGGTGCCGAGGCTGATGCCGAAAGTAGCGCCCTGCCCCGCATGCGACGCAAGGTAGAAAGCGGCAGAGCCACCGATGAGTACCCCAACGACATACAGTCGGCCGCTCCAGCGATGAACGAGCATTGAACGCCGCCGCAGGCCGGACCAGAACTGGAAGGGACCGACGAGGAGGGCGAGGCCGCTCCCAGCGATATGGGTCAGCAGCCAGACTCGACGTGGCCAGAAGCGGCCGAACTTGCCTGAAGAGATGTCGGTGAGGAACGGGATGGCGTCATTGATCAAATAGCGCGCGCCAAGAACAACGAGACAAGCGGCGACAAGGAAGCTAACCGCGCGCCAGACGAAGCGGCTGCGCGTGGTTCCTGGGTTCCGAGAGCCGCAGCAGGGCTCGAGCTTATCGGCACTTCGGTTCCTCACTGCACCAACTAAAACTGTCGGCTGCGCCGCCCGATGCCCAGGCCCTGGACTGTCATGCACCCAGAGCTGTCGAATCTCGCGAGCATCCGCGCCCACGTGGGCCGCAGAGTCGGCTGACGACTTCGTCCTGATCGTCACGCCGAAGATGCAAGACCCAGCGCGTTGACCGGATCCCAGTCGTCTGTGGCGTTGAATTCATCGAGCCGATCCTCGCTGCGCTGATCTCTGCGGGGTTGATCCGTTCGTATGACTAACTCCGGACAATGCACCGCGTTTCCTCCGTAATCCGAACTTCCATTGATTCCGTCTCCGTTGGCATTTCAGGGCGACAACGCGACGGTCTCGACGACGAAGTTGATTTTGCAGCATCGCTCGCACCGTAACCGAAGACTCAATCATTGTGCCGCCAGCACCAAGCGGCGGATTTCAGAAATGATCCGGTTGGACCTGGAGGACGCTTCGTTCGCGATTGCGCGAGCAGCGCGACGGCATATTGCCGGCTAGAACAGAGATCGAGATAGGCCGTGCGTGCCCTCCATCGATCCGTTGAAATCAGAAAGCCTGCCCATAGGGCGACTTTCCTCGCCTCTGAGAGTCCTGTCGAATCAGAGCGACCACCCGGCGGTAAAGAACCACCCGGCCCTCGCCATCAGGTCGAATGTCGAACATGTTCGGTCGCGGTCGTCTCCGTGACTCAGCTTGCGTTCGAAGATCGCTATGGCAAAGCGCGCCAGGTCGTTCACGGTCGAAAATACGACGCCGCTGGCTGGCATCTTGAACCGAGTGTCAACGACCAGCGAAGGGCGGAGGCCGTAGGATCAGTCCACGGCGATATCCGGGACTGAACGTCGGCGAGCTGTACGCCGGGTGATCGAACGTCGTGAGCTGTCATGCCAGCGGTCGCGAAGACGTGGTCTTTCATGAAGTCGGCGTACGAGCGACCGGATGCGCCCTCAATGACGCAGCCGAGCGCCGCGTACCCCCATGACACCGTACAGGTCTTCATGCCGGGTGGGAACCGCAGCGGCTCGCGGACGACGTTCACGAGTGCAGCGCCGAGCCGCACAAACGCGCCCGTGATAGTCATCGTCCTCGTGATCTGTCGTATGACGGCATCCACTTCGATGCATCAGGAACATGTCGAGACTGTGGGCGCCTCGTCGAGCGGTCAGCTCAGACGTATCGGCGCGCCAGCTCGTCCAGCTTCACCTTTCCGTCTTGAACCAACTGGAACACCCCGGTCGCCGTCAACGGCTTCGACACGAGGCCACTCGGTACTGGAACGTCGGCGGTTGGCGGCCGGTCGGAGGTCAGTGAAATTGTCCCGAACCCCTTGGCGTCGACGATGTGGCCCTCCTCGACGATGGCGATGGATATTCCGGGAATGTTGTGCTGGCAAGCGCGGAGGTGACCAGTTCATCGATGCGTGCTCCGCGTTGAAGTGCAGGCCCGATTGGGAGGCACCGGCCGTTGCCAACAGTGCCACGCCGGCACGCACAGAGACACCGGACGAATGATTGAGCTACGCATGGTCTCCGACTTACGCCGCCGAGTCAGGTGCAGCGCCTGGTTGGGCCGCCACGCAATCCCGATCTCAGAGCGCGAAGTTGTCATCGTAGTCAGCCATCGCCGCTCGCACGACCTTGAGAGCGTGCGCCCTTCCATACACCCTCAGCAATACGCGCCTGCACGCGCTGACCCGGGCACGAGCTTGTAGGTCAGGAAGTAATGCTGGAAGGCGCTCCACGAGCACAGAAGGTACGTCGCTGACATTGCGAGCCCGGCCCCACACATAGTCGTTGTCCAGCACGCTGATGAGCTTGTCGTCGGCCTCTCCGCGCGTCGATCATCTGCAGACCGCCGATGACCCGGCTGCGGACGATGATTTCGTTCCGGGCAATCGCCCGTTCGCTGAGGACGCAGATATCCAATGGATCGCCATCGCCTGCGTTTTGCCGTCGGCGCGAGGCTGCGCACGCGCTCATCACAGTAGGTGCGTGGGACAAACCCGTACAGCGTCGGGTGCTGTGCGGAGGAGCGCTGCGGTCGATCGACGCGAAGATACCCGGATACTTTATCAACCTCATACTTCATGAGGTCGAACGGCGTGATCTCGATGTACGCGTTGAGAACCTCAGGCGGATCAGGACCAGCCTCCAAACCATGCCAGGGTGAGGTCGGAAGTGATTGACCGTGCCGGATCCTTTACCGGTCGGCTGCGCGGGAAGTCGTTTTTGTCTTCGCGTCGGCATTTTGAGAAAGCACCGCTCTCGGAAGTTGGGCGGCTGAAGAGAAAATGTCCGTATCCATAAAGGAGTCAGGGCACGTACAGCCCGGCATGCAACAACAGCCCCGTCACCGCGTCTGGCGATTGAGGTCCTGGACTAGGCCGAGGCCCACAACATGCCAGACGGCGTTGTAAAGAGCAGCGTCGTCACGTCTGCCCAAACCGCAGTTCGTTCACGCAACAGCGTTTTGATGTCCAGTCCGCCTAACGGCCCGCGTTCACGCGACGGCCGCTTTTGACGATCCCATGACGGCCGACTGGGCTGACGCGTGTTGAACCGCACAGCCCTCTAAGGCTAATCTCTGATCGGTCGCCTCGGTTGTCCTTTACTTCCGTACTCATTGGCGAAGCGCTACCATCCGCTCCTGTACGCTTTCACCTCCACGAGGTGCAGGGCGACATCCTTGTCGAGCCCGTCGAAGAATGGGATCCCTTCACCGATCAGGACGGGCATGATCGAATAGCGAACTTCGTCAGCCAGTCCGAGCCGAAGGCATTCACCCGAGACGGCACCCCCTCCGACGAACCAGATGCTGCGGAAGGTCGGTTTCAGCCGCTCATGCACCAGGTGCGCGAGATCGCCAGAGTAGAACTCGACCGTACTCCTGGTCCTCGGCAACTCGCGACGGGTCAGGACGAACGTCGGCTTGTCGCCATAGGACCAACCGAATCCCTTGGCCTCGAAGTCCAATGCGGTCTCGTAGGTGCGCGAGCCCATGACGTAGCAGTCGATCGTCTTGAGGAACTCCTGGATGAACTCCGGGTCCAGGGTGTCCCCGTCCTCGAACTCGTCTGACGTTTCGAGCCAGTCGACGCGGCCGTCCTTTCGGGCGATGAACCCGTCGAGGCTCGCCACCATGTGGATGGTTACGCAGGACTCTGTGCTCGCCATGGTCACGCCTCCACCTTGGGTGCGGTAGCTTACACCCAATGATGCGTGGAGCTGAGTCATTCGCCGGTCTTACGCCGCGCTGGCTGCGTGGACCTTCACAACGACCCAGTCGGCTCCAGGCCGCGCGGATTCATCACCACGTTGGCAGGCGAAGGATCTCCGAGACGCGACATCCCGGCAGGCCGCTCAAGCCGCCGGTCTACACGACCGCGTTCACTTGCCGGGCCGGGTGCAAGGAACGTGATGTCTCGGAAAACCGCGGTGCCGGCCCGGTCAGGTGCAACGCGTTTGTTAGCTGCCTACCGCGAGGCGACGAGTCGCCATTCGGACTCGTCCTCCGGTGGATCGAAACTACCCAAGCCCAGGATCGCTTCTGTGATACCGGCGAACGCCTGCAGCTCCTCGGTGGCGATCGCGTGCAACTGGGTGTTCCACGGCGTCTCGCGCGGAAGAATGTTCCGCATCTGGCAGCGCCGAGCCTAGGCTCGACGTGTCGGTCAGTAGGCGCTCGTCCTCTTCGGCCTCCGGCACCAACGGCGCGATCTGGAGTTTGGCGTTATCGTACGTGACCACGAGATCACCACACCGGCACTTCAGCCGACTCACGCCTCATCGGACGCCGAGCAAGCGAAATCGAGTTCGTCGTCGTCGGACGCGAAGGAGAAAACAGGCACTTGAAGGAGGCGATTGAGCAGCAGCGCGGTATTGATGTAGGACTTCTTGAAAGCGTTGGCGAGTTTCAGAGCCGCGATCCGCGAGTACAGCCGTTCGAGAGGTTCCAGAGCCGGAGGAAGTTCCAGCGGGATGTCAGCCGACGGGATCAACGTCTGAAACGGATACTGCGGCACCTTGGAAGCCCGAAACGCGTCCAGGAGGTAGAGATTCGCCGCCCGATGCAGATATGCGCGATAGCCGATGGACTTCGGCAGCTCGGCGAGACGAGAGAAGTTTGGTTTCTCGCGGAACACGTGAGCCGTGATCAGATAGCCCATCGATCGCCTCGGTTTGTGCAGCTAACGTCCGCGTTTCAGCCGCAGCGGTTCATGATCGCACCGGCTCACAGCATCGGATCCCGCTGCGCTCAGCGAGCGGTCTTTGCGGAACTCCGCGCGTTTCCGCGCTCCTGATCCGCCCTTCTTGCTCCTCGAAATCACGAACAGGCGTGCCATGCCCAGCAAATCCCGCAACGCGTCGTGGTGAATCCGTTGCAGTCGCACTGAGCACGGTTGGATAGTTCACGCAGTGATCCGTCACGTAGTAGGTTTCGGGCTCGTTGGCCATCAACTCGGCACGTTGATCGAAGCCGATCGAACTGCGAGCGTGTTCGGCTCGGCCGACTGATGAATGGCCCGGGCACGTCAGAAGCTTCCCACGCACCTTCAGCGACGGAGCACCGTGGATGGTGCTTTCTTCGACATCCGGCAGCGCCATAGCAATCTTTCGGACCGCGTTGAAGTCAAGACCCTGCTTCGCATGAGAAACCTGCCCATTGTCCGTCTTACAAATGGTCGCGAGAACTAGATAATCCAGTATGCCCGCGGCGCAGTCTGGACGGCGCTATACACCTTAGCGTCGCCTGAGCCGTCAGGCCTCGACTCGACCCGACGCCATGGTGACGATGTCGATCCACGCGGCAGGAGAATCACGACACCCGTCACGAGCGGCTGCCAGTTGGCATTGATGCTCAGCAGATTCATCCCCGTTCAGCACCAGCGTCAACGTGGACCGCGCCGACCAGCGTCCCCGAGAGCGTGCCCCACACCACCCAGCAACGATGTCCCTCCAACGAGGACCGCGGCGATGGCCGGGAGCAACAGTGGCTCCCCAATGTCGGCCTCGGCCGAGTTCAGTCGCGCCAGGTACGATCGCCCGCCAGGCCGGCCATCGCGCCGCTGATGGTGTAGACGATTCTTTCGGCCGCTGACGGGAACGCCGGAGAGTCGCGCCGCCTCGCCGTTGGCGCCAATCGCGTAGCTCGTACCCGTACGTCGTGTAGCGAATGAACACGCCAAGGGCGGCCAGCGCCAACACCATCAGATACACGGCACCGGAATCCCAGCACGCACCCGCTGCCGAGCGTGCGAAAACGCGAGGAACTCCGTAGATGGTCTCGCCAGCTTATACCAGAACGTGATCCCGGCAAGTACTACCCACAACATGCCGTAGGTGGCGATGAACGGCGGCAGCCTGAGCAGCGTCACCATCAGCCCGTTCAGAAAACCAATTGCGGTCCCGCAAGCCAGGCCAGCGGCCACGCCCAGGATCAACGATCCGGACGACTTGATGACTGTCGCCGCGATGCAGCGCTCAGGCCGACGTTGGCACCGATCGACAGATCGATGCCACCAGCGATGATCACCAACGTGACGCCCGATGCGATCAGGAACGCTCAAGCTCGCCTGACGCAGCACGTTCAGCGCACGTTCCGAGGTCGTCAGAAAGGCGTCGCCTCGAGATTGCGAAGACGATGGACAGCAGCAGCACGCCGGCTACACGGTAGCCAGCGCGCCTCAACGTCGGCCGATATCCCGGCCGGGCAGGCCGTCGTCGCAGGCGCGATCACGGGCGGCCTCGCAGCGAGTCGATGAGCAGCGCCACGATCACCAGCAGGCCGATGCTCGCAACCTGGAGCGACGAGGGCACGGCCAACACGTTCAAGCCGCCCTTCAAGACGCCAATCGTCAGGGACCCCCAGGAGCGTTCCTGGCAACCAGCCATTGCCACGCTCGAACGACGTTCCACCGACGACGACGGCGGCGACTGCGTCGAATTCATGCCAATCGAAGCAATCGGGTGCCCTGCGTTCATCCGTCCGGTCAGCAGCAGCGCGGCAAAGCCGGCCATCAGACCGCCCAGCGCGTAAATCGCCACGTGGTAGGTGTTGGTGCTGACGGCCGCCAGCGTCGCGATTCGCGATTGCCACCAATGGCGAACACATACGTGCCAAACCGTGTGTGACAGCACCCAGTGAAACAGCAGTGCGCACAGGCGGCGACCACGACGGAAAATGGCAGACCCACCCAGCTGCTCGCGTACATCGCAGGAAGCGCCTCGCCAATCCCGACGACGCTCTGACCGCCGGTCGCAGCGAGCGCAATGCCACGTGCGACGCCCATCATGCCCAACGTGGCGACGAACGGATGAATCCCCAGAAGACGACGACGAGAAGTCCGTTGACGAGGCCGAAGACTTGACCCGTGGAGAGCGCGGCCAGAAGGGCGATCGGAAGGGGCGCCGCCTCGGACCAGGACCATCGCGAGACCACACCTGCCAGACCGAGGACCGCGCCCATCGAGAGATCCCGGAGGCCTTCGCTCATCACGATGAGCGTCATTGGAACGCGCGAGCAGGAGCAGAATCGAAGATTGCAGCCGATGTTGAGCAGGTTCGGAACCGAAGCGAAGCTGGGATCGAAGATCGAGAACAGAATAAGCTGCGCTGCGAGCAGGTATCCGACGCCGGGCAGCGGCGGTGGCTGCAAGCGGCTTCCGCGTGATCAAGACGGGGCTCAGACCGAACGCCGCGGGCTCGACTGGCCGCGGCTCAGGACCAGCCACGGCAATGCCTATCGCAGGGAGCAGCGCGATCAGCCAGAAGATTTCCTCCCAGCGCTGGTCGTTCATCCAGTTCGACCACGGCCCGATGGCCCGCAACAGCACGCAAGTTCACGAGCGACCACGATCCTGACGCGATGCCGTACATCATCGCCGCGCCTGTCTCGCGTGGATAACGCAGTACGAGCCGACCTTTAGCGCGACCATCTGAAATCCGCCGCCGATGAAGGTGGAGAACGAAATCAATGCCACGATCGCCAGTGGGACCGACGTCGTCCACGTGGTGGCGCCGAGCGTCAGCGGAGGCAGACGGTGAGCAGGAGGAACATCCCGATGGGTCGCCGGATTGTTCGCGGCGAAACTTGTCGGCCGCCCAGCCCCAGAAGAAATAGCCGATGCCCCACGTGAGCGGCGGATCCAGACGAGCTGATTGAGGTCCGACTGCGACTGGCTGAGCCTCTGATTCAGATACAGCGCGAACGATCGTCAGAATCGGGCCCCGGGGAGATCGCGGGCAGCGCATAGCTGAAGACGAGCGCCCAGACACCGGCGCTCGAGCAGGTTGGGCCAGGCCAGCTTCGCGCGGCCGATGCGCGACCTTCGGCAGGAACGGCGGACGGGCGATCGCGCGTCCAAAGCGCCAGCCAGATGAGCCCGAGCCGCCGGTGACCAGGAAACGCCGCCCGCCACCCGTAGCGGATGCGCGAGCGGGCCAAGAGCGAGCGGCGTCATCACCGCGCCAATCGTGCCGCCGCTGAACGACAGCGCAATCCCGCGCGCGCGAACGTGCTGGCGGGCAGCGATTCGACGGCCGTCCTCAACCCGTCCGGGAAACGTCGCACCTTCACCGAATCCGAGGCGACGGCTCGCGCGAGAGCGAAGCCAGCAAACGCGCTCATCCACGCGTGCGACATGCTGCGCGGCCGTCCAGATGCCGACCGCCCAGCAACATGCCGACGCGCAGGCCGACGTAGTCGAGAATCGATCCCCAGATCGGGATTGCGCACCGTGTAGGCGAGGAAGAAATACGAGGCGGCGTCGGTGAAATTCTGCGCGCGTCAGTCCGGTGTCCTTGAGGATCGTCGGCGACAGGATCGCCGAGCACCTGACGGTCGACGAACGACAGCCACGAGCAGAGGGCCATGCCGAGACACGGCACCCACTGGCGCCAATCCACGGCGCTGACACTCACCGATTTGCGCCGCCGCCGACACGTCACGTCCGTCGTCGATGGAGACATGGCCCAGGCTCCTATCTCACTTCGCGGGTGAAAGGGCGCCATGCTATCACGGGGACGTTCACGAATGGTGCATGGCAAGCCGCAGAATGCTTTCTCGCGTCAGGTCCTGACGCCCCGAGCTCGGCAACGATGGTCTTGTCGCGCATCACGTAGGCGCGATCGCAGACCGCCACCATTTCGGGGAGCTCGGAGCTGATCATCAGAACTCGCGGCGCCTTCGGCGACGAGATTCGTCCATGAAGCTGTAGATTTCCGCTTTTGCGCCGACGTCGACGCCTCGAGTCGGCTCGTCGAAAATGAAGAACCGGGACCCGGCATTGAGCCACTTTGCCGATCACGACTTTCTGCTGATTGCCGCCGCTCAAGAACTTTGCTAGCCGCCGCGGTGACGGCGTGCTCACGTGCAGGCGGCCGATCAGCTGGCGCGGCGATGCTCGATGCCCGAGCCGGACGATACCAGCCTTCGGAAACACCCGGCCCAGTCCTGCGACAAGCAGGTTGTCTTGAACCGAGCGGATCAAAGCCAGTCCCTGGCGCTTTGCGATCCTCGGGAACGAAGCGCCACCTCCAACTCCGACGGCCGCCGTTGGCCCGCCGAGCACAAGCGGTTTGCCGTTCACGCGGACGTTTCCATTTACAAGGCGGTCGGCGCCCCGAAGATCGCACGCGCCAGCTTCGGTCCGGCCGGCGCCCGACCAGACCCGCAAGCCCCACAATCTCTCCCGCGTCGGACCGTGAGGCTGGCCGCACGGACGCCGTTCGCAGCTTCGAGAGCGCTGACCTCCAGCAGCGGCTCACCCGGGCGAGTCGCAGAATCGATGACCGCAGTCGTCGCTCACTCTCGCGACCGACCATCGTGCGCACGAGCTCGGTCGGGGTCGGTGCGCGCCTGGATCGAGCTCCGCAATCTTGCGTCCATCGCGCAGGACGGTAATGCGATCGCCGATCCCGAAGATCTCGGCAGGCGATGCGAGATGTACACGATCGCGACGCCGTCCTGCTTGAGCTTGCGGATGATGGCCGAAGAGCCGTCGATTTCCGGACCCGACAGCGCGGCGGTCGGCTCATCCATGACGAGGACTTCGCGCGTTCTGCGACAGCGCTTTCGCGATCTCGACGATCTGCTGCTGCGGCGACGCCTGAGTCGATGGGCGGGGGTGTGCGTATCGAGATCCAATCCGAGTGTGGTCAGCACGCGGCCGCGCCTCGTCGCGAAGGCGCCGTGCGGTCGATACTGCCGGGCAGCCGCCCGCGGAAACTCGCGGCCGAGGAAGATGTTTTGCGCGACACTCGAGCTTACGGCACCAGCGAGAACTTCTGGAAGATGACGGCGATGCCCAATCGCCCGGCATCGATCGGACGATCCGATGCGCACCGGCACGCCCTTGAACAGAAACTCGACCACAGATCGGGGTGATACGCCCCGCACAGCGTCTTGATCAGCGTCGACTTGCCGGCGCCGTTCTGCCCGAGCAGCACCGTGCACTTCGCCCGCTCTGATCTCGAGCGACACGTCCTCGAGCGCGCGGACGCCTGGAAATATCTTGGAGATGCCGCGCATCTCGAGTATGCGGAGGGACCATGGCTTCGGACACGCATCTTAAGATAGTCCCTTCCTGCTAGAATCGCCCCCGGCAGGTTAGCAGTGAATCGAGCAACGGAGAGACCGTTGCGCGGTGGCATCGCCCTCGAGGGAGCGGAGCGGGGCATTGGGGCCCCCGCGAGCGACCGAGCCGGGTCCGGCGGAGCCCTGGGCTAGTCAGGAGGAGCCATGGCTAATCGCAGGACGTTCGTCAAGAACGCGGCCGGCGCCGTCGCGGGTGTGCTGCTGGCCGATCGCAGCGTGCGCAGGTCATTGCTGCCGGTGCTCAGTCGGGCGCCGCGGCAGGACGACGGCAGGTGACGGTGGGCGGACGAAGAGTCAGGTGATCGACGTCCATTGCCACTGCATCGTGCCCGGCGTCGCGGAGATGATGGGCCAGGCCACGGCGAACAACCCTGCGCTCGTCATGGGGCACGGATCGCCTGAAGCAGATGGACGCGCAGGGCATCGACGTGGAAGCCCTGAGCATCAATCCGACCTGGGTACGGCGCGGACCTGAAGTGGCGCGCAAGCTCATCAAGTTCCAGAACGAGAAGCTGGCGGAGTTCTGCGCCGCGCACTCGGATCGATTCGTCGGGTTCGCCACCGCCGCGCTGCAGCATCCCGACCTGGCTGCCGAACAGGTCGAAGACGGCGTGAAGAGACTGGGGCTTGCGCGCGTGTCGGTCGGCGCGAGCGTCGCCGGCGAAGAGCTCGCCAATCCCAAGTTCCACCCGCTTCTGGGCGAAGGTTGAATCGCTCGATACCGGTTTTCATGCATCCACAAGCATGCGCCGGAGCTGCGGACCGCCTCCAGGGGAACGGCGTGCTCACGAACGTGATTGGCAATCCGCTCGATACGACGATCGCCTCTCCCACCTGATCTTCGAGGGAACGCTGATCAGTTTCCCGGCTGAAGATCCTGTTCCGCGCACGGAGGGGGTTATCTGCCGTCGCACGCCGACCGGTCCGATCACGGCTGCCTGACGTTTCCCGAGCAGTGCACGAAAGCGCCGAAGAAACGGCCAACCGAGTACTTTCAAGCAGCTCTATTTCGATTCGCTCATCTTCACCGGCGAGCGCCTTGCGCCACCTCATCGCGCAAGCCGGCATCAGCTCGGATCGTGCTTGGCACCGACTCACCCGTTTCCTGACCACGACTGCCGCGGACCATGTCCTCGGAACGCCCGGACTGAGCGATGCGGACCGAGTCGCCATTCTTGGCGGAAACGCCGCCAAATTGTTGAGCATTGCCGCATAGGTTGCATCCGCTCTGAACACCGCTGGGCGCCGGCGCGGCACGCAAGATGCACGGTTCTGCGCGCATTTCGGCCTACCGTCCAGGTCTGACTGCTTTTGATGCGCTCTTGCGTCACTTCGTCCCGACCGCCGGCGTGGCTCGATGCGGCGACGGTCATCGGTGTCGCCGGCGCCGCTCTCCAGATCTATCATGGGCCGGAGCGCGTCCCTTGTGGCTCGACGAAGAGATGATCGCGGTCAACCTGCGCGACCGGACGTTCGCCGAGCTCACGGGCACCTTGTGGCTCGGGCAGAGCGCGCCGCTCGGTTGGCTGTTCGTGCAGCGTGCCGTGCTGCGCTCCACGCTGGGCACGAGCGAGCTGGCGCTGCGCCTGGTGCCGGCATTTCTCGGAATTGCCACCGTGGCAACCGCGGTCTGATCGGACGTCAGTGGCTGCGGCCGATTGCCGCCGCCGTCTTCGTGCTTCTCTGCTCGGTGGCGCAGTGGATCTCCTTCACTATCTCGAGCTCGAAACAGTGCTCGGCCGACACGTTCTCTGGGCTTCTCTTGCCGGCTCTGGCGCTCTGGGCGCTCGAACCTGAGGAGGACGGCCCGCACGCACGCCGGATCGTCGCGTGGTGGCTGGCTGCGGCCGCCGCCCAGTGGTTTTCGAACGGCGCGCTACTGGTCGCCCCCGCATGCGTGCTGGTGATGATCGTGGTGCTGCTCCATCGAAACGGCTGGCGTGCGGCATCGCAGTTCGCCGTGCTCGGCGTGAGCTGGCTCGCCTCCTTCGGACTGAATTACGCCCTGGCCCTGCGGCATGCCCTGACCAACAGTACCTCCAGGAGTACTGGGCGTTCGCCATGGCGCCCGCATCCGAAGACGCAGTTGGGCGATTGCAGTGGCTTGCGGCTCAACTGGGACCGTTCGCATCCAAGCCGGGCGGCACCGAACTGTGGATGCTCTCTGGCTGGTGGCGGCAGGCGGGATCCTATTGACGGCCCGCTCCCCGTCCAGCATTCGCCGTGATCTTCGCGGCAGTCCCGCTTTCCGCGTTCGCGCTGGCCGGACTCGGATCGTGCCGCCCCACGAACGTCTGTCGTTGTGGGTGGTGCCGGCGCTCACGTGGCGGTGGCGCTCTTCGTGGATGGCGCGGAACGACTCTGGCCTCGCTGACGCAAACGTCGGAGTTGGATCCGGTCCGGCGTCTCGTTGGTCTTGGGCGTCATGGCCTTCGTGCTGTGCGCGTCGACATCGTGAACCGGGGAAAGGGACGACCTCCTGATCAGTCGCCCACGTCAGACGAACCACGCTGTAGACGATCGTTCGGCCGTCCGTTGGCTGATGGCGAGACGTCAGCCTGGCGATGTGTTGATGGCGCCGCGCCTGAGCTTACCGCCCTCTAGGTACGGCGGTGTGCCGATGTTCGGATCCCGGAGCGGGACACGCCAGCCGGACGGCACTCCGGTGATCAAGGTCGAACACAACTGGCCCGGGCCCAGGTGCGAATTGAGTGAGCTTCGAGAGGTGGTTCGGAACCATCCGCGCGTCGCGCTATACCTCGGCTTCCGCTACGACGAGTGGCCGCTAAGGGGTTCGACGAGTGGTTGCCTCGAGACGCTCACCGAGCTCGGAACGATCACGGCGGACAAGGGCTTTGCGGGAGGCCAGATGCGCCACGATCGTCGACTTTCGCATGCCCGGAAGGTCGTGGAGTTTGCGCGCCCCGATCCCGCATACGGGCAGCCCTCCCGTCCCGAACGGCTGCTCTGACCGCAAGTCCCTCGCCAGCGCTGGTAGGTTTCTCTACGCACAGCTAACCCTTGGCGAGCAGCGTGCCGAAGCCCGGCGCCTTTGCCGCTGTGCCCGACCAATCGCACAGCGTCCCACAGTCCATGCGGGATTGCTCGATACGACCGGCAGCCAGCGCTCCTCGAAGGGCACCAGGATGTCGATCGCTCCGCAGGGCGCCGCACGAAATCACCATCGCGTCGGCCTGCGGCACGGTTTTCGCGGACGCCGACGGGCCAGCTTCAGCACATCGTCTTGGGTGACGGGCGGACGGTCCCGAACCGCTCGATGTCCAGGCCTCTGATGGCCAGCACCTCGAAGCCGGACTCTTCGAGGAAGATCTGAGGCGTCGATCGACCTCCCGCGTAGCGCGGTGGCGACGCCGACACGGCGCGCACCGAAGACGCGGAGGCCGTTTACAAGCGCCATGCTTTGCGTGGTCGCCGGAACACCGGTCGCCTTCTTGACGCTTTCAATCAGATCGTGGTTGAACGCCGCGCCTTTGTAGAAAGTCAGCGACGAGCCGTTCACCGAGATGGCTTCGGCGCCCGCCTTGGCCAATCTGGTCGCTGCCGGAAGCACGCGATCCATCACTCGATCGTATTCGGCCGGCGTCATGCGCTCGGAGTCCAACGCCTTCCGACAGGAACCGGATGCTGGGATACAACTGTTGCGCCTCGGAGGAACCGGGTAGTTCGCCGGCGGAAAAATGAGCCCGACGACCTTGTCTGCGGCAACGAGTCGTGCCGGAACGCTTATGGTTGCCAGCGTAAGCGCCGGCAATGCCGGCTTTCAGAAACTCACGCCGGGAGGTATTGGTGCGCATATAGTTCCGTCGATCTTCCATCTTCCGGCTAAAGCCGGAAGCTGCATCGTGGCCAATTGCGGCTGTGGCCGACTGTGGCTTCCGCCTTCAGGCGGAAGCACCACCGCTATTTCCCATCGACCGAAAACGCCAGCAGCACGTTGCCTGGCACCCCGCCACCCGTATGGGTAGCCCGAGTTGAAGAAGATCATCCCACCGCCAATCGCGGGACCGGGTCCGTCCAACGAGCCGCCTCGTCCGGTGACTCCGTTAACGGTCTCGTATGTCTTGATCGTGTCGTAGTCCCACACCACCGATCCGTCCGTCGTCGAATAGGCACGCATGTGGCCGTCGACCGAGCCTGAAAAGGCAATGCCGGGAAGCGCGCTGACCGCGGCCGACTGCGCCGGGCTGCATCGCTTCCTCGTCGCCGCATCCGGCCGGCGGCGTGTACCAGACCTTCTCGCCGTCTTCCAACCTGCAGCGCGAACATTCCACCGCCACGCTTCGGGTCGGCATCGGTGAACTGGTTGTAGGCGAGCATGATCCGGCCGATGTCCGACACGGCTACGTACACGTTGGATTGGTCGGCCGCCGATCCCCACTGCACGCCGCCCATTGTTCCACCCAGGCCCACCCGCACCTGCCAGATCGTTTCACCGTTGGCGATCGGGATCGATCGCATGCACGATGCCGGACTTCTGCCCGGCAACCAGCGCGCGACGGCCGTTCGACAGCGTGACCAGGATCGGCGAGGCGCTGAAATCGTAGTCGGGGCCGTTCGATTCAGCGCAGTTGGTCTTGTCGGGCAGCCGGCATGCCGACGTGTACGCGTCTTTCGTCGTCATCTGACGGGACCACAGGATCTTCCCGCTCTTCAAGATCCAGCGCCAGAAACGAATCGCTCATCTTGCTGGGCGGGTCGCTGTAGTTGTTGCCGGTCGTCACGTAGAGCGCGTTGCGCTTCTCGTCGATTGCAGGACTGCTCCATACGGGCTGCACCCGATGGCCCCCACAACTGGACGCCGACCCTGTTTTTCTGTGTCGGAATCGCTTCTTCCGGAATGGTGTAGCTCTTCCACACCACCTTCCCCGTTTCGGCGTTCGAGCGCGACGACGCTGCCACGGAAGCGGCAGCACTCGTAGGTGGGCAACGCGCCGGATCCTTCTTCGGCCGATGCGACGGGCAACGTAGAGGCGGCCGCGATGAAAGGTTGGTGACCCGGTGATGCGTGCGACCGGGAAATTCTCGACCTTCGTCTTCCACAGAAGCTTGCCTGTCGCCGCATCCAGTGCGTAGGCGTTCGACGCACCGTCTCCGAAGAACGCCGCCCATCGCGGGCCTGTTCGCATGTCGAGTCGACCGATGCTGATCGCCGCTCGCATCGGAGCGCCCGTCTCGAAGATACCAGTGGATACAGCCAGTCGACGCGTCTCAGCGAGTAAACGCCTGCCACCAGCGCTGCCAACGAACACGCGGCCACCGGCAATCGTCGACTGGGCGTTGGACTGGAGATCGCCGGGAAACGCGAATGCCCATTTGAGCTGCAAGCGCGCCACATCAGCGGCCGTCAGGCCGGCCATCGGCGCTTCCTGAAAACGCGTATTCGACGTCGTCACACCCCATCCGCTCCAACGCGCGGCAGACTCAGGATTGAACTCAGGAGGTGTGCCCATGCACATCGCCTGAGGCGGCGGCTTCAGGTCGAACGCGTTCGAGAACGTCTTTCCCGTCACGAACTCGGCAATCGCCCGGCGTTCGGCCACCGAGCGGCCGGTCGCCATCGAGATCATCGGGCCCGTTTCCATCGCGGCGAGCACGCGCGTGGGCAACATCGTCTTGAGTGTTTCGCGATCGGCGCGCGCGGCGCCATTGTCGTGGCACTGGGCGCAATGGGTCTGATAAAGAGCGCCGCCGTCGGGTGCGGCACCTGGGCAATCGCTCGACCGGACGAAATCCACAGAAACACTAGACACGCAGCGAGAGTGAGCGGGAGTTTCATTTTGGCCGAGCGTAACATAGTCACCTAGCAGCTTCCAGCCACCAGCCCCTGCTCTCAGCCCTCAGCCCTCAGCCCTCGCCTCAGCTCTGAGCCCTGGAGCTGATATCATTCCGGTCGCATGCTGCAGCAGGAGAGATCGACCGATTCGGCTGGCGCGGACCGGCCTGCGCCTGTCCGAGTGGTTCGAACGCTGGTTCCCCGACGCCTTCGCGCTCGCGCTCGTCGCGGTAGGGATCGTATTCCTGGGCTGCCTGGCGATGGGCAGCTCGCCCGTGCAGACCGCGCAGTGGTTCGGCGCCGGATTCTGGGATCTGGTCGCCTTCACCATGCAGATGGCGATGATCATCATCACCGGTTACGCCGTCGCGACGTCGACCCCGGTCTATCGAATCATCTGCCGCCTTTCCGAAATTCCCGAAGACCGGCAGAGAGCGCGGCCGCGTTCGTTGCCCTCTTCTCCATGCTCTCGTCGCTGATCTCGTGGAGCTTCAGCTTGATTTTCAGCGCGCTGCTCGCACGAGAGGTGACGCATCGGGTCCGCGGCGCCGACTATCGTGCACTCGGCGCGGCCGCTTATCTCGGCCTCGGCAGCATCTGGGCGCTCGGGCTGTCCTCGTCCGCCGCGCTGATCATGGCGGCACCCGCTTCCCTGCCACAGTCCATTCTGCAAATCAGCGGCATCATCCCTCTCGGCCAGACGCTCGGTCTCTGGCAGAGCCTCGCTGATGGCGCTCATCCTCGGCATCGTGTCGATGCGCGATCTGCTACTACTCCGCGCGCCGGAGCCATCGCGGGCGCGTGGCATGAAGGAGATGGGCGTCGAGCACACGACGACTCGTCCCGACATCGGCCGGCCCGAGAACCCTGGCGAGTGGCTCGAATACAGTCCGCTGCTGACGATCTTTCTATCGGCGTGCGGGATCGCGTATTTGATTCGCGAAGTCGCCGAGAAGGGCGGCGCCATCATCCTCGACCTCAATCACTATGTCTTCCTGTTCCTCATCGCCGGCCTGCTCCTGCACTGGCGGCCCCGGTCCTTCGTGCGCGCGGTTTCGGCCGGCGTTCCGTCCGTGGCCGGCGTCCTCGTGCATGCACCCGCTCTATGCCGGGATCGTGAAGATGATGACCGAGTCGGGGCTGGCCAAAGAACTGGCAGAGTTTTTCGTCGCCATCTCGAACCAACACACATACCCGCTGCTGGTCGGCATCTATTCGGCCGTCCTCGGTCTGTTCATTCCGTCGGCGGGAGGCAAATGGCTGGTCGAAGCGCCGTACTTGCTGGATGCGGCGAAGTCGCTGCAAGTCCATCTCGGCTGGGTGGTGCAGACCTACAACGCCACTGAAGCGCTGGCCAATCTCATCCATCCGTTCTGGATGCTGCCGCTGCTTGGCATCCTCGGACTGAAGGCGCGGGACATCGTCGGCTACTCGACGCTGCAGTTCGTCGTGCACGTGCCGGTCGTGCTGTTTCTCGTCTGGATCCTCAACTACACGCTCACTTACACACCACCGGTCATTCCCTGAAATTCAGTCAGCGCGGCGGCCATGGCCGCAGGCGCCGGTCTCTACCAAGGCCTTTCTGGAACATTCGTCACGTGATCGCGGTTGGGAGGCGTGAGACAAATCCCGATGCACAAATAAGGCAGCGTGGGATGGGGATTGTGACCGCGATGGAACCTTGCCGATCGGCTCGGAGTACACGTCTCCAGCCTTGGCCTTCACCAGAACACCTTTCTTCGAACTCGGCCTCGAAGATGCCCTGCAGCGCGATGAAGAAGGTCGCACCGTTGTGGCAATGCCAGTTGGTGTATCCGCCTGGCGCGATTTCGGCGTTATAGATCTGAACCTTCGCTTGCGGATCCTTCGGCAAGGGATGCATAGAGCTGGTCGAAGAGCACGTTTCGAAAGAGCTCCTGGCCGGGCCTGGTGTAGCCACTGAGTTTGAGCGTGAGTGATTCGGCCGATTGTTCAGTCTCCACGCCTCTCACCTTTCCACCACGAAGCCGTGAAAGAGGCCAAGATCCTCCACGCGTCACGCGAGGTGCTTATCGGCCTGTCGAATCGCCTCGACGACGTCGTGGAGGAACGCAGCGCGCCCCGGGCGCCGTCGAGAACCCGATGGTCGCAGGACAGCGTCAGCGTGAGCATCGGGCGGATCCCGACCGGGATCAGCGCGCCCGGCATCGGCACAACGCGGTCGGTCATGGCGCCGACGGCCAGAATTCCAGCCTGGGGCGGCACGATGATCGCCGTGAACTGATCGACGTGGGCATAATCCCGAGATTGCTGATCGTGAACGTGGCACCCGTGATGTCGGCCGGCGTCAGCTTCCCCGCCCGCGCCCGCTCGGTGAGATCGCGCCGCTGGACGGCAATGTCGGCCAGTTCGCCGGTGTCGGCCTTGTTGATCACGCCGACGACGACGCCATCCTCCACGGCCATGGCGAGTCCGACCTTCACTTCCGGGTTGGTTTTGATCCGATCGCCAACCCAGCTTGCGTTCATGCGCGGGTGCTGCGTCAGCACGCGCGCCACGAGCGCCGCCAGGGAGGTCGGTATAGGTGAGCTTCACGCCGCGGTCTTCGCTCGATGGCCGCGCCCAGCTTTTCGCGCACCGCGACAAGGGCGCTGCCGTCCACCTCTCGGGTCACGAAGAAATGCGGAACCGTCGTCCAGCTCTGCGTCGTTCGTTCGGCCATCAGCCGGCCGATCGAGCTCAGGGTTTCGCTCGGTGCGGCTCGACTGACGCCTTCGCGCTCCGAGGGAACCGGAGCAGGCGCCGCGCTTTTTGATTTCGCCGCTGCGAGCACATCTTCGGCGACGATCTCACCGCCGGGGCCCGAACCACGGAGCTTGCTGACATCCACCCCATGCTCTTTGGCGAGTCGCCGCGCTTTCGGTGAGACTTGAACCGGACCTGCGGCAGCGGCAGCCGGTGCGACCTGTGCTGGCGTGGCAGCCTGTGCCGCGGACTGCTCTCCATCTTCCGTCCCGTCTGCGCCTGCGCTGTCGCGGCTGGCGGCTTCTCGCCCGGCTGAAGCAGCCAAGCGATCGTCTGCCCGACGGGCACGACGTCGCCGGTGTTCGCCGTGACGCCGCCAAGGATGCCTTCCGCCTGCGCTTCGACTTCGACGACCGCCTTGTCGGTCTCGACCTCCATGAGGGTCTCGCCCTTGGCGACGCGATCCCCTTCTTTCTTACGCCAGGACACCAGCTTTCCAGTTTCCTGGGCCATCTCGAGCGCGGGCATCACGACGCTAACTGCCATAGCAAAGTTAAAAGTTGAAAGTGGAAAAAGTTGAAAGTAAGTGAAAAGTCAAAAGTTCAAAGTTCACCGTTGACAGCTGACAAGTTCGATCTTGAGTCCCGGGCGCGTGGAGTTTGAAAAGCGACTTTCAATTTTCAACTTACATTTCCACTTTCCACTTTTACTTTGCTAGAACGCTTTCCGCTTTCGCGCTAGCGGCGATCATCTCAACGACTTCCTTGTTCGGAGGTGCCTCGAGCTCGCGCGTCGTCGGAAGCGGTCCCCTGACCGTCACGATGCGGAGCGCCCGCCACGAGGAGTTCCTCGGCCGGGAAGCGCGTGATGACTCTCGTGACCCGTCGGTGTGACGACGACTTCCTCTTCGATGCGCGCCGCGCTCCAGCCGTCGGTGGAAGGCCAGAAGGTTTCGAGCGCGAACACCATTCCCGGCTTGATTTCGTGTGGATGCTCGAGCGAGACGAGCCGGCTGATCATCGGCTTCTCCCAGATGGCCAGGCCGATGCCGTGGCCCATCTGCAGCGCGAACGCGGCTTCTTCGTTCGGGAACCCGAATTCCTGCGCCTTCGGCCAGACGGCGGCGATCTCGGCGGTCGATCGGCCGGGACGAACGAGCTCGATCGCGGCGTCGAGGTAATCGCGGCAGCGCTTGTAGGCATCGTTCAACGCGCGCGAAGCGGATCCGATGGCGAAGCAGCGGTAGTAGCAGGTCCGGTACCCCATGTACGAGTGCAGGACGTCGTAGTAAACCGGATCGCCGGGACGGAGCATCCTGTCGGAGAACACGTGCGGGTGTGGACTGCAGCGCTCGCCGGAAATCGCGTTGACGCCTTCGACGTACTCCGAGCCGAGGTCGTACAGGACTCTCGCGACGAGCCCGACGGCCTCGTTCTCGCGCATCCCGGGCTTCATCGCCCTGTACAGCTCGTGATAGGCCGCATCGACCATCCCGGCAGACTGCGCCAGCAGCGAGATCTCGTCCTGCGTCTTGATCTCGCGCGCGTTCGACATCAACTGCTGGCCATCGATGATGGTCAGTCCTTCCTTCTGCAGCGCGAACAGGACCGGTGGCTCGACGACGTCGACTCCAACGGGTTCCTTGTGCAGGCCGCGCTTCTCGAGCTCGACTCTGATCTTTCGCGCGACGTCTTCGGAGCGTCCCATCTCGGGGGTCATCGCGCCGCGCATCAAGCGGAATGCCCGCGCGCGAGCGCTCGCCCAACCACGGACAATTCAGCTGATGATGCCGGGCGGCCGATCCGAAGTCCCAGAGGATCGGCTCGTCTCCCTGTGGCAGGAGCGTGAAACGGCTGATCTTGTCCTGGGCCCACGTGCCGATGTGCGTCGCGGTGATGTACGCGGACGTTGTTCATGTCGAAGCACAGCACCGACCCCATCTCGGACTTGGCCAGCAGTTCCTTGACGCGCGCCAGGCGCTCCCGACGCAGACGGTCGAAATCGATCCGCTGCTCCCAGTCGACCGCCATCGTTCCGAAGGTTCTGGTTGCCACAACTGCCTCCTCACAAAACGTGGGGTCCGCCTTTAGGCGGATCTTCGATCACGTCCTGGCTAAAGCCGGACCCTACGATCACGACATCTCGCCGCACAGCTTCTTCGCCAGCTCGACCACTTGGCGCTCCGAAGGGACTGTCGCGTCTTCGAGCGTTGGTGAGAACGGAATCGGCACGTGCATCGCCGTCAACCGCGTCACCGGAGCATCGAGGTTATAGAACGCGCCTTCAGCGACGACCGCCGCCAGCTCCGCCGAAACGCCGTACCGGCCGCAACCCTTCGTCCATGACGATGCAGCGTGACGTCTTCTTGACGGATTCGATGAGCGTCTGCTCGTCGAGCGGCCATGTGGTCCGCGGGTCGACGACCTCCGCGCTGATCCCGATCTCTTCCAGCATGCCCGCTGCCCCGAGCGCCGTCTGAACCATGCTGCTGGTCGCAATAATCGAGATGTCGCGGCCTTCGCGCTTCACGTCGGCCACGCCCAGCGGGATGACGTACTCCTCGGTCGGGACCGGCCCCTTCACCTTTGAATAGCTGATCTTGTCCTCGAAGAACACGACCGGATTGTCATCCCGAATCGCCGCCTTCATCAGGCCTTTTGGCGTCGTAGGGCGTCGAAGGCACGGCCACCTTCAAACCCGGGATATGGCTCGGCCAGGCGTGCAGCGATTGCGAGTGCTGCGCCGCCGACCGCCGGGTGGCGCCCATCGTCGGCGCGGATGACGAGCGGCACCTTCCACTTGCCGCCGGACATGTAGTGGATCTTCGCGGCCTGGTTGACCAGCTGGTCCATGATCAGGGTCAAGAAGTCGCCGAACATGATGTCGACGATCGGCCGCATGCCGGTCATCGCCGCACCGACACCGATGCCGGTGAAGCCTGCTTCCGAGATCGGCGTGTCGATAATCCGGTCTTTGCCGAATTCTTCGACCAGCCCCTTGAGCACCTTGAACGTGGTGCCGGCCTTCGGCGACGTCCTCGCCCATCAGGACGACGGTGGAATCGCGACGCATTTCTTCGGCAATCGCCTCGCGAACCGCGTCCCCGAAGCCGATGTCGCCGCGAACAGTCGGCGCAGTCTGCGTATCAAGCATAAATATCCTGATTCACTTCCTCGGGATTCGGATATGGAGACGAGATCGCGAACTCGACCGCCGCGTCCATTTCGGCGGTCAACTCGGTCCCGATCTTCTCGAGCGTGGCCGCCGTGGCCAGCCCTTCCTTGAGCAACCAGTCGCTGAGAATCTTGATCGGATCGCGATCGCTCACCCATTGCTGCTCTTCCGCTTTCGGGCGGTAGTACGTGCGCGCGATGTCGCCGACGTGATGCCCGTGATACCGGTAGGTGTTCAACAGCATGAACGCCGGTCCCTCGGCCTTCGCGGGCGCGTGCGACGAGCGGCGCGGCAGACGAATAGACCGCTCGAACGTCCTGTCCATCGACCTCGATGGCCTTTATCCCGAACGCAACCGGCCTGGCCAGGATCTCACCGGCCGTTGTTTCCGAGTAGTGCGTACATGTTGTACATGTTGTTTTCGCACGCGAAAATGATCGGCAACTTCCAGAGCTGCGCGAGGTTCATTTCTTCGTACAGGATGCCTTGATTGAGCGCGCCTTCCCCGAAGAAGCATACGGTCACCCGCTTGTTGCCGAGATACTTCGACGCATAAGCCGCCCCGGTGGCCAGACCGGCGCTGCCGCACACAATCGCGTTGGCGCCGAGATTTCCGGTCTCCGGGTCGGCGATATGCATCGAGCCACCCTTGCCTTTGCAATAGCCCGCTTTCTTGCCGAGAAGCTCTGCGAACATGCGATCGGGGGCCGCGCCCTTCGCCAGGCAGTGGCCATGGCCTCGATGCGTGCTCGTGACGTAATCGTCGCGGCGCAGCGACTCGCAGATGCCGACGGCGATCGCCTCTTCGCCGATGTAGAGGTGAGCAAGGCCCGGCATCAACGCTCTGGTGTAGAGATCGTTGACCCGCTCTTCGAACAGGCGAATCGCGACCATCTGGCGGTCATGTGCAGCAGATTGTCGAGCGGAACCGGGCCGATTCCGCTACTCGACGCTTGCTTGTTGGTGGCCACACTCATTTCTGGACTCCTGCCATTCGGGCGAGCACGTCAAAAACCGTCGCGAAATCCCGCTTCGCCAGGCCCATGCCCCGGGCCGCGGTCAGCATCTCGTTGCCGATAGCGGTTGTCGGCAGCGGCACGTCGAGCTGCCGGCCCATTTCAAGGGCCAGCTGCATGTCCTTCTGCATCATGTTGACATCGAACCACGCCTCTTCGGGCATGTTGAGGACGAACGGCCCCCGGTACTGCACCATCGGCGAGGCAATGACGCTGTGAGTCAGCACGTCCACGGCCACTTCGCGCGCGATGCCGCTTTTTTCTGCGAGCAGCACGCTCTCGGAAAAGGAGAGCATCTGAGCCATGAGGCTCAGGTTGGTCGCAATCTTCATCGAGAGCGCGAGACCGTTGTCGCCGACATGCGTCACCTTCGGACCCACATCGTCGAGCAGTGGCTTCACGCGATCGAACGTCGCCGCCTTCCCGCCGACCATCACCGACAGCTTGCCCTGCTGGAGCGTAATGACGCTGCCCGACACCGGCGCGTCCACCATGTCGGCGCCCTTCTCGCGCACCTTGGCGGCGAGATTCCGGCTGACAGCCGGGCTGACCGTGCTCATGTCGATGATCAGCTTGCCTGCACCGAGGCCGGCCAGCAAGCCATCGGGACCATTCGCCACCGCCTCGAGGGCGGCAGAGTTCGTCACCATGACGAACGTGGTGTCCGCCGCTTCGGCAACCGACGCGCGGGGAATCTGCCCACTTCATCCCCTTGTCGATCAGCCACTGCGCTTTCGATTTCGTGCGGTTGTAGCCGGTGACGGTATGCCCTTTGGTCAGGAGCCGGGCAGCCATCTGGCCGCCCATGACGCCCAGACCAACGTATCCAAGATTCGCCATTGTGTGCAGTAGACCGGGCTCTGCGAAAGCGTGGCCGGCGACCTTTAGTTTACTTCATGGCCCCAAAGGAGCAGGACGGCTCCACCTAGGGTGTCAGTCACCAGCGAAGCCGTAATGCGGTTGGCAACGAGAGATTCATGCTCGTGTGCCATACGTCGGCGGCACAGCGCGCCCGCGAGGAGCAGCGGGGCTGGAGCCCCTGAGCGACCGAGCCGTTCACGGCAGAGCCCCGTCTAATCACGAGCGGCGGGAGCGGGCTCCCTGCCGCGACCACCTTGGCCTTGTTCTTCGCCAGCCACTGGTCGAACGACATCAACGACGGGGCAAGAGACCGGGTGACGTCGACGCTGCGCACCGCCGAGAACGGCCCCTCGAACTCGTCATAGATCTGGAACATGTTGCCCAAGTCGTCCGCACCGGGGAATCCGAATCCCCGGTAGGTGTCGGCACTGACAGCGTTGTAGGTGACCTTCGCGCCGAGACCTTTGCTCGATTTCTCGGCCATTTGCTCGCCCGTGAGGAACTCGCCGACGATGCCGACTCTCTGCCGACGTATTCAGTCCCCTTCTTGAAGATGCCGTAGGCAGCCTTGCCGATATCCTCGGCGGCGATGCCCGCCATCTTGGCTTTGCCGATCGGGAACGTCAGCGTGCATGCGAGCCGTCGGCTCCCTTCTTCGGCCCCATGCCGAACAGGTAGAAGTTGTCCCAGTAGAACGAGGTCAACAGAAACGTCACCGGCAGGCCGAGGTCCGTGAAGATGTGGTCGATCCCGCCCTTACTGTCGAAGTGGGGACAACGATATTTTTCCTGAAGAATGGGCATCCTCTTCGTGCCCTCGCTGAGGGAATCCACTTCAGCGTGTCTTCCAGTGTCGACCAGATGACGTGCTTGACGTTCGCCGTCTTGGCTGCACGAGCGATGCTTGGTCGCCTGTTGCTGCTCCTTGTCCACCGAAAGAGCTGCCAATAGTTGGTCACGCCGTAAACGCCGGAGGCGCCGGCAAATGCCTTGGCCAGAGCTTGCCTCGTTGTCGAGGTCGGCCCTGAACCACCTCGGCTCCCTGTTTGGCGAGCGCCTTGGCTTTGTCGGTATTGACGTCCTCGTCGTGATCGCCCGCACGGCGAATCCACCGTTCGGATCGTTGAGGATCGCCTGCACGAGCCCGCCGCCCTTGCGATCCTGTCGCTCCCACCACTGCAATGATCTTCTTGTCAGCCATGTTCGTCCCCTGTCTATTCGTTTTCTACTTGCCGCCAACTTCCTTGCGGACGATCTGCGCGCGCCTTCGGTCGAGCGCGTGGAGCTTCATCTGCGCGACCATGCGCGCCAGCGGCTTCATGCCGCAGTCCGAGCTCGAGCGTGACCTTCTCGGCCGGGACGTGCTTGATGACTCTGCGGATCCGGTCGGCGATCGTTCTCCGGCGTTCTCGATCGCCGCCGTGCGGATGTCGAGGACGCCGATCTGCAAGCCCTGTGTCCTTCGGCAGGTTCTTCATGAAGTCGATCCCCGCCATGTCGCGGTTGGCGTAGTCGAGCACGAACTCGTCGATGCCCGGCCGTGCCGAAGAAATGCGGCAGCACCGTCTGGTAGCCGTCGCGGATAGTTGGCGCTCAGGATGTCGTTGCCCCAGGCGTTGCCGAAGCAGAAGTGCCAGCCGATCTTCGCGTTCGACGCCGTCGCAGCATCGCTCGACCGACTCGCGAATCCACTTGTAGTCGTCCTTGTTGCCGGTGAACAGCGGCAGCCACGCGCCGAGATCCTCGAACTGCAGATACGTCGGCCCCGGCGGCCACGAGGTCCTTCATCTCCTGGTTGAAGATCGGGGCACAGCGCCATGCGTCAGGTCCTTGGCGTTCTTGTAGTGCTTGAAGTAGACGTGCCACGCGAGGTTCGCGGGGCCGGCGCCGACCGACACCTTCACGGGCACGTTCGCGTGTCGTCTTGGCGATCTTGTAGAGATCGGCGAGGCGGATGGGGCCGCGCGTCACCGGGCCGCTGTTGATGACGCCGCCCCAGTCGTCGAGGATCTCGCTCGCCCTGCGTCTCTCGGTGGCACCGACGGTGCTCGGATGCTGCTCGCGCGCCGGGTCGAAGCCGCCGATGCGCTCGTACATGTACCAGCAGAACGAGCCGATCACGCCGACGTAGTCGTCGTACCACATGTTGCCGTCGGTCACGATGTCGAGGCCCGCTTCTTCCTGATCGCGGATGACGGTCGCCACGGCGTCGTCGTAGGCCTCTTCGTGCTGGACTTCCTTGAACGCGACTCGAATGTCGCGGCCGAGCAGCTGATGCTTGAACCAGTGCGGCCGCGGATACGACCCGACCATGGTGGTCGGAAGCATGAGTGTCGACGATCTTCGTGGCCATGTAATCCTCTATCGTGTTAGGTGTGTCGGTGGCCAGCAGTTGGCGACCGGGCGTCGTTCCGAGACGCGTGCGGGCACTGGCTGGGCGGCGTTGCTGCCGAAACCGAGGGATGCTACCGCAAGCGGAATGAAGGCGTCAACGTACGTAGCGCTCCGCCCCACACCCCCGCAGGTCGTTTCAGTGAGCCGCTACCACCGCCACCTCAGCACTCGATGGCTTCATGACCCAACGCAGGGCAAACATCGCGAGGGCCGAAATCAAGGCTGGAATCGCTGCCGTAAGGAAGATGTCCTGCACCGACCAGTTCAGACTCAGAAAGCAACCGACGAGCCAGGGTCCGATGATCGCCGCCTGCCCGGCCGACGCCAAGACTCCCAGCCAATCCCCGTGGAACGCACGGAAGTCGGATAGTAGAGGGCCGCCATCGAGTTGATCATCGGCTGTCCGCCGACGATGCAGACTCCTGCGACGAAGACCACGGTGAAAGAGCAGCCAGAGTCCGACGCCGGGCTGCCCGATTGCCGCGATGCTGAGGCACGCGACCAGAAAACACGTGGTCAGCACGGGAATGAAACCGCAGCCGGCCGATGACCCACGTCAGCCAGAAGCGTGCCCAAGCGTCCCACCGACCTGGAGCGCTGTGCCGACCCAGACACCGGTCTGCGCCGAATAGCCCAACTGCGTGATCACGGTTGGGAGCCAGCCCGGCCAACAGATACAAGTTGTAGATGTTCATGAAGTTGATCACCCACAGCAGGATCGTCGTCTTTGCGCGCCCTTCGCTGAACGAGATGCTACGCCGGGAACGCCTGCCTTGCTTTCTTCGTGCGACGCACGAACTCGACGTGGCGGCACCGACTGGCGCCGTGGGCTCGATCTGCTTCAGCCAGCGCGCGACCTTATCGGCGGTCGCGGCGCTTCAGGACCAGAAACTGCAGCGACTCCGGGAAGCCAGACAAACATGAACACCGCGATGACCAACGGGGTTACGACCACCGAAATAGAACACCGCTCGCCAGCCGAAGGCGGGAATGAGCCACGCGGACACGAAGCCGGCCAGCGCCGCGCCAGCGGTAAAACCAACCGAAATGCACGCCATGAACGTGACACGCAAACGAGCCGGACTGTGTTCGCCGATCAGCGCCGTCGGCGTTCGGGATGATGCAGCCGAGACCGATCCCGGCGATGAAGCGGATCAAGGTCAGCTCGGCAACCGTCGTCACACGCGAGGTCAGCAGCGTCAGCGCCGAAAAAAGATACCGTCGCGCCAATCAACACCGGGCGACGGCCGATCTTGTCGGCAACCATCGTGAACACGAGCGAGCCGAGCCATCACGCCGAAGTTCCCGGCCGCGAGCACATTGCCGAGCGCCGATCGCGGGACTTGCCCCACTCCTGAAAGATCGTCGGCGCGACGTAGCCCGACGACTTGAACGTCGAAGCCATCGAGAATCAGACACATGGCGCACAGAACGAACAGGCCCACCTGGAGCGGGCCAACCTTCGCGTTGTCGATGACGTCGGAGACCTTGATCACGGTCTGCGTCACGCGTCATGCCATCTCAACCCAACCTTGCGAATCCAGAATCAAACCACGGACACGTGCCTGGCGCGAGCGTGTAGTTGCCGTCGATCACCTGCACCGGCTCGCGCAGACCCTTCGTCCGCCGCGCGAAGGCGAAGCTCGCGTGCCTCGGCCCGCCGCTCGGGAGTAAGCCAGGCGCGATCGTGACCCCATAAGCTCGGACCGCAGGTCATTTCAACTGGCGCGTGCGTCGCCGGATCGATCGACGCGGCCTCCCCAGCCCATACTCGACGAAAAATCCCGAGCGGCGTGCGCGTAGAACGACGTCATGAAATCGTTGAGTGCCGTCCCGAGCGTCGTCGCGATGCGCCCTGGATCCCCCAGCGCCGAGATCGTAGGCCTGCCCGACATCGTCGAGCATGAACAGCTCGACCATCACGTGATGCACGCTGTTCGTCCCCGTTTCAATCACGGCGAAGCTGTGATGACGAGGGTTCAGATGGAAGAGATTACGCCTTGAAAGGCCGCAGCGTGTAGTCGCTCAGCCGGAAACCGAGAAGGTCCTGATAGAACGGCAGCACCTGATCGATTCGCTCGACGTTCATCACCAGATGGCCCATCCCGAGCGGTCCAGTGCGAAATCCGGAGATGGCGCGCGCCCGGCTGAAAGGCATCGGACGCAATCTCCGGACTGTGGAAGCGCTTCGAGCACGTTCCCGGCAGGATCGTCGAAACGAGATCCCGTCTCTGACTCGCCGTTCGTCGGCGAGCGCGCGCTGGCAACCGCTGAACGCCGACACCGGCAGCCTCGAGGCGCGACGGCCAGCGCATCGAGCGCTGCGCCATCGGCCACTTCCCATCCGAGAAACGCCGCGCCTTCTCCGCCATCGGCATGGATCACGACCCGCTGCCGCCGATCGTCCATCCGGAACGTCAGCGTCGAACGAGCTGCGATCGACGAGCTGCATGCCGAGAAACTTGGTGCCGAACGTCGCCCAGTCGTCGGCACTGCGCGCTCTGATTCCAACGTAGCCGAGCGATTGCAGCTCCATGGCCCTGCTTTGCCCTCTTTCACTGGCGGCGGGGCCCCACCCCCGCCGCGAACTAACGCCGATGCCTCGCCTCGGATTCACCACGTCCTCGGCCCGGCATGGCCGCAGGCGCTCCCCCTTGCCTTCCTGCCCTTCGTGCCTTTCCTCGCGCTCCAGCCAGTATCTAGCCCCCAGACCTCTCGCGCCGTTTCGACGACCGGTCGAGCTTCCGGCGCTCGTCGTCGACGGTCAGCGGATTTCCCATGAAGTTGCTCGCGAACCCGCACTGAGGACTCAGGCACAGCTGGTCGAGCGGCAGGAATCGGGACGCAGCATCTATGCGGCGCTTGAGGTCGTCGCGCGACTCGAGATTGGGCGTCTTCGACGACGACCAGGCCGAGAATCACCTTCTTGCCCGAGGGCACGTGACGGCAGCGGCTTGAAAATCTCCGCGCCCTTTCCGTGTCAGTACTCCGCGAAGAAGTTCTTGATCGCCGACGTTGCTGGAACACGACTTCACTGCATGCACCATAGCCGCCGCTTCCCATCCACTTGCCGCGATTGTTGCCGCGGCACATGTGCATGCCGATCGTGACGTCTGGAGGAGCGCCGGCGGCAATCGCGGCTGAGGCACGGTCGCGTAGGTTTCGAGAATCGCATGCGGATCGTCACCACGCCGGCGCAAAGCCTCCTGGCCTCGCGGATCGCAGATCAACGGAAACGTCACGTCGTCGATCTGGACATAGCGGCAGCCGAGCTGATGCAGACTCCTTGATCTCCAGCAACCCATATCTTCACCGCGTCGTCCCAGAACTCCTCGATGTCGGGGTAGATCGTCGAGTCGATCGCAGGCCCGGCCGCCCCAGAAATGCAGCATGCTCGGGGACGGCAGGCTGATCTTCGGAGTCCGGGAAGTGAGGCCTTTGCAGAAACTTGAAGTGCTCCGTGAAGATTCCTTTCGTCGCGACTCAGGCGCTCTGGTCACCCGCACGATGTGACCTGGAAGCTTGTCGACGGAGCTGTCGTCCTGGAACGGCATCGCCGCCGATACCGCCGAATCGAAGAACGTAATCTCGGTTCCCGTGAGTGAAAGCACGAAATCCTGAAACCAGGAGCGGCGCCGGAATTCTCCATCGGTGACAACCTGCAGACCGACGTCTTCCTGGAGCCGCACGACGTCCTGATCGCGGCATCCTCGATCTCTTTCAGCTGCGAGATAGTTCAGAGGGCCGGAGGCCTGTCGATATTGATCGCCTTCGGCGTCCAGCCGCGCGCCTTGAGCAGCAGTTCGGGGCGGAGCAGGCTGCCGACGTGCTCGGCTCGGAACGGAGGACCTGTTGTCACGCAGCGATTATATCCGTGGAGCTGGCGCTGGCAGCGCGGTTGAGCACGCCTCGCCGGGCGGCGCCCGGCCATGGAGGGGAGTTCGATGAAGCGCCGCGTCCTGCTCAGTTGCCGCGTTCTTGTCTCTAGCGGTTGGCGTCTCGCCCGCATTGACGCAGCAAGGCGGTGCCGACGACATGGTCGCGCGAATCCGGACGGTAGGGCTGCAGCAGCTCCCGCGCGCTGCGCGTTGTATCGAACGCTCACCGACGAAATCGGCGCCCGGCTGACCGGGTCGCCCGGCCCACAAGCAGGCGGCGCAGTGGGCGCGCGACCGCTTCGCGGAATGGGGCCTCGACGAACCCGCATCTCGAGCCCGTACGAGTTCGGCCGCGGCTGGCAGCTCGAACACATCTCGGTGGAGATGACGGAGCCGCGCTACTTTCCTGCTGGTTGCGTATGCGGAAGCCTGGTCGCCGTCGACCAACGGCGTCGTGAGCGGACGAGCCGTGGCACGTCGGCGACAAGAACGCTGCGCAGATCCAGGCGATGGCGGCACAGCTTCGCGGCGCCATCGTGCTCACGCACCTGCCGCTGATGCGAGTTCGTCGACCACGACCGGCCGCAGCCGGGCCTCGACGATCGCCCGGTCGCGACGGGCAACCCGACGCTCCCGGCGGCGCGGAGCACGACGCCGAACGAGCGAACTGATGCCGCTGCTCGTCGCGCGCGGGTGCCGCCGTGGCGCTGAGAGCCGAGCGCGTACCGCGACGGCACCGTCGGCGTCACCGGCAATCGCGGCACAGCGAATCCGACGCCGTGCCGTCGATTGTCGTGGCCGGCGAGCAGCATAACATCCTCGCGCGGCTGGCCGCCGGCGGACATCCTGTCTCGCTGCGGGTCGAGCTCCGGACGCGCTACGTCGAGGACGATCGCAACAGCTACAACGTCATCGCCGAAATCCCGGGACGCGACCCCGCGCTGCGCGACGAGATCGTGCTGATTGGCGCGCACCTCGACTCGTGGCACACCGCGAGCGGCGCCACCGACAACGCGGATGGCGCGGTGGCCGTGATGGAGGCGATGCGCATCCTTCAGCGCGCTCGGCGCACAGCCGCGGCGCACGATTCGGGCGGCGCTGTGGAGCGGCGAGGAGCAAGGGTCTGCTCGGCGCGACGCGCGTATGTGGCGCAGCACTTCAACACACCAGGCGGCACGCGATCGGCTCGCGGTGTATCTGAACGACGACCCTGGAAGCGGCAAGACGCTCGGCTTCTACATGGAAGGGAATCGCGCGGCGAAGGCGATCTTCGATCGCTGGCTCGAGCCGCTGAAGGACCTGGGCGCGACGCGGAACATCATCGAGGGCATCGGCGCCACCGACCACGTGCCGTTCAACGAGGCCGGGCTACCCGGCTTCAACGTGATCAAGGACTTCGCACGCGTACGACGAGCGCACGCGCCACACCAACGCCGACTACCCGGAGCGCATGAGCGAGGACGAACTGAAGCAGTCCGCCATCGTCATGGCGACGTTCGCGTGGCAGGCGGCGATGGCCGACGAGAAGATCCCGCGGGCTGCCGGGCCGGATGGCGTCGCCGCCCGCAGCGGCCGAGCTGCATACCTACGCGGTCCAATAGGACAGAACCTATCGGTCCAATAGGGACAGGACCTTATCGGTCCAGGTGGACGCCGGTCCTTTTCATTCTCCGCGCACACGGACTCCAAAAAATGTCGGTATCGGGCAACAGTCTCGCCGTGAACTTGATGGTGAACGTCCGGGTACATCTTCGGGTCGTCCACTCGTCACCTCGACGTCCATGTGACCGAAATCGCGCCGCCTGAACCGCTCCACCAGATGAAGCGCTTCGCTGTGCGGGTGGCCGAATCCATCGAGCCAGGTTCTGTCGTTGAAGCCGGCCGAATCGACGACCAACGTATCGCCCTTGCCACGTCCCCGATGAGTAGCCCATGAACGTTGGATGCGGATCGACTGGCAGCTTGCGTCCGTCGAGATAGATCTGTCGCGGAGGGTTGTTGTCTTCGAGCAGCATGACGATGAGGCGCGGCGTTTGAACGAACTTGAACGGCGCTATCTGGCTGAAAACGGAATGCCTCCCGGAAGACAGTGCGACGTGGGGATGTCCTTGCCGAGCGTCTGAAGGCGTTGTTGGAAGAGGGCCGCGGCTTCGGGTCGCATCGGCTTCCTCTTCACGTTTGAAGTCCGCCAGGATGTTCAGGCGGTACTTCACCACGAGGGACTGTGGGATCCAACGGCGCAGTGCCGGTTGAGTTCCCGGCGAAAACGCGCTGGATCTCCTCGGGAGGCGATGGCTCGACCTGCCACACTCCGGAGAGATCAGGCCAGCCGTCCGATGTGCGGGTGCCGCCGCCGACAGGTTTGGTTTGCCGTCTTCCAGGCGCGGAATCGTCGGATCCGGGTGGTTCAGCCACTGTGCTCCCGCTGATGTGCTCATCAAGAGCGCCAACAGCCCAGCGAGACGACACCGCATGTGGGGCTTCACCGTCGCGTGACTTCATTGCCAGCCGGAGCTGGTCTCGATCCTCGAGCAGGCCCCATCGTTTTCCGCCGTCAGCACGTAGCAGGAGGCCATCGGGTCCCTGACGAACGTCACGAATCGCTGCTGCAGCTCGCGGAGCATCGACTCGCGGTGCAAGCTCTTCCCACTTGTCGTTGAAGTCGATGCGCTCGAGATGGCCGGACCGCGGCACTCACCCTGCCGCATGCCGCCGGCGAAGACGATGGCCTTTCCAGTTTGGAAAGCGGTCGCCCGTGTAGAACGTCAGGCCCGAGGTCGCGATCGCCGGCACCCAGAACACCAGCGGTTGCTCCATGCCTTCTTGACAGAACTTCTCGTTTACCCGCGGCCCAAGATAGAAGCGGCCGGCAGCTGACGACCGGCCAGCCGTAGTTCTTCCCGGCCTGCAGCACGTTGATCTCATCGCCGCCGTTGGGCCGTTCTCCGCTTTCCCAAATCGCACCTGTGTCGGGCTGCACCGTGAGGCCGAGCACGTTGCGGTGCCCCAGCGTGAAGATCTCCGGACGGTAACCGGCTACGGCCGACGAACGGATTGTCGGACGGCACCGTGCCCGTCGTCCTTCAACCGGAGCACCTTGCCGGCGAGGCTCGTTCGGATCCTGCGGCGGCGCGCCGGCCGGATTCGGGGTTGCCGACGGCGGCGTGATCGCCGTAGCCGACGGTCATGTAGATCGTTGCCGTCCTTGCCGAACGCGATTCGCGACGCATTGCCAGAAGGCACCGCCGAGAAGAGGTCCTTCGCGTCGACAAGACCGCGGCGCCGTCCCATTTGGCCCGCGCGAGCGTGATGGTCCCAGGAGGGCTGCCACCAGGCGCATTGCCCGGCGCCGGAGCGGCGCCTGCCGGCTTGTGATACGTGAAGTAAATGAGCTTGTTCTCTGCAAATCTGCGGGTGGAGCGCGAGGTCCATCAAGCCGGCAAGACCCTGAGCCTGAACCGCAGCGGCAGTCCTGGGACTGGCTTGGGATCCAGCACCCGTTGCGGACGATTCGCAAGCGCCCCGGTCGCTCAGCGATCAGAATCGCGCCGTCCGGAGAGAACACGCCATACTCCACGGCTGGTTGAGACCTTTCGGTCGGAACGACACTGGATCTGGTGCTGGATCGCGGTGTCGTGAGACCATCGGTTCGGAGGTGCAGCGGCGCGTGACGGCCAGATGATTGGCGGAGGCGCCGTCGCTCCTCGTGCAGCTGGTGGCCGCTGACCGCGCCCGCTGCCTGAGTGTTCGGAGGCGTTTGCTGCGCGTGACCTGCAGCCACGAGGGCCGCCGCGACGGCCGCTGACGATAGGACACGGAAACCCGTCTTCATGAATGACTCCCGACTTACTTCGCGTGGCCCCACCCCCACGCGCTCGCCGAACTGACGCTGGTCCTCGGCCTCGAGCGTAGACTCTCGGCCTCGGCAGATTGCTGAAGCTTTCCGCCTCCGCTCGCTCGATTTTCGTGCGAGCGTCGCTGAGTATATCGGGTCTCCTCTTGAAGCTTCCAGCTGGCGGCTTACGCTGTTCGCCATCAGCTCTCTGGCATCTACCAGCGATCAGTTATCAGGCAGGCACCGGCAAGGACCCGACAGCTGACAGCCGAATCTGGAAGCGGTATAGTTTCAGTCGTTTCAAGTGTCAGCCTTCGACCTGCATCATCAGCTCACATTCAGGAGGTAGAGCCCATGCGCGTTTCCCAGCATCGCGGCGCGGTGTTGTCGGCGTGCCTGCCGATCGCGGTCGCGATCTCCGGGTTGCAGTCAACCGCCCGCTCAGCCCGCAACGCCGGCCACTACCAGCACCGGCGGCTGCTCCAGCGCAAACCCCTGCCGAGCGCGGGAAGGTATTGGTCACTGTCGGGGGCTGCCACGACTGTCATTCGCCGAAGAAGGTCGGACCTGGCGGACCCGAGCCCGATATGAGCCGGGCGCTCTCCGGTCATCCCCGAGGACGTCAAGGTGACCGCTGCAGATTCAAGACTGCCCAGAGGCAGCCCGTTATGTGATTCATGACGATCGGCACCTCGACCGCGTGGAGCGGCGCGTGGGGCGTCTCGTTCGCGGCAAATCTCACCCGGATCCGGATACGGGAATGAGCATGCCCGAACGGTCGTTCCTGGCCGCCATGAAGTCCGGGGCGCACCTGGGCAGCTCCACGGCCGATCCTGCCGCCGATGCCGTGGCAGATGACGCACATGCTCAGCGACGACGACCTGAAGGCGATCTACGCGTACTCAAGACGCTGGCACCGGTGAAGAACAAGGTGCCGGATCCCATTCCGCCGGCGAAATGAACGATACTGAATTTGAGAATGAGCATGCTCACATTCTCAAGTCTCGTGTTGCGTCTTAGGCCGGCCGCGCGTTGACGCTGAACCCGCCGTCGATCACCAGATGTGACCCGGTGATGTAGCGCGCCCGATCCGAGGCGAGGAAGACCACGGCACTGGCGACCTCGTCCATCTCCGCCCATCGTCCCGACAGGATTCCCATCTTCCGGCAGAATTCGCTGAGAAATTCGGGCTTTGATTTCCCCTGCTGCTTGGCTACGCTCTCGGCCCACGCTTCGCGCGCCTCGTACCGACGAGTCCAGGCTCGACTGCGTTGACGGTGATCTTCTCTCGTCATGAGATCACTGAGCTAGATACTTCGTCGCATGGTTCATGGCCGGGCGGCCGGGGCCACGTGCAGCGAGGTGCTGTACCGGCGCAGACGCTCGTCCCGCAGCTCCACCGGTACGCTGTCGATACCGGTAATCCAGCCGCTTCCGGGGTCTGCGAGGCCAGCTGGTGGCAGAAATGCCTGCCGGTGGTGTCGGTTGGGCATACCCTTGCCAGTAGCCTCAGGGTTGATTGATCGCTCGGTCAACGACCGGTGGCTCGGGCCGTGCCGATCCGCCGATCCGTCTCGACGAACCGGTCCGCCGGCGTTGTCGACCAGGATATGAACGGCAGGGAAAACTATGGCCTCTTGATCGCCAGCGGCCGCTTCCTGCACGGACTCCGGTCTTTGCCTGAGTGTATCGGCGGCGCACCGAGCCACGCGTACGCCTGCCGCCTTGCAGATCTCCGCGACCGTCTTGTCCAACTGCTCCTTACCGCGAGCGATCAACGCCAGGTCGACGCCTTCTGCCGCCAGCGCGCGAGCGATCGCCTTGCCGATCCCTCTGCTGCCACCCGTGATTACCGCCACTCTGTTCTTCCAGTCCAAGATCCATCAGGTTCTCCAGATCCCACGACCTTCGTCGAGGGATAGTCTGCACTAACCGCTATGTTCTTCTACTGTTTCCGGGCTACCAGAATCCAGTCCAGCTCCCCGATTCTCGAAGCTCGAATATTCGAAACCCAACTTTCGAAAGAATGAATTGGATCTCATCACGTGAATACCCCTCACCCTGGCAGCAGGCCGCTGATCTTTCGGAACAAAGACATACATCAAGAACGAGTCAAAATGTTTGTCGGATTGTAGATTCGGGAACTGGACGACGAATGTGCCTGCTTGCTTGCAGCACCCGATGGATCTCCAACAGGTACAAGAACGCATCCTCTTTCTCCAGGTGCTGCAACATCAGCAGCGAAAACACGGCGTCGAATTTCGCGTCCGGATACATTCCCAGGTCTCTTCCATTGCCAAGCTTCAGAGAGACATTGGGAAACGGGAGCCTCTCGGAAGCTTTGCTCAGCATGACCGAAGAAATGTCGACGGCATGGAGTTCGCGGCAATCTTGAGCCAGGTATTTTTCTATCTCTTCCAATTCCGCACCCGACATCCAGCACCACCTTATCCCTGCCGATCGTCTCCAGTAGCCACGTTGCTTCGATTCTTCCTGAGTGATCGAAATTCGTCTTCCTGAGATGCGCCGGTCAGATATCTCGGACATGGCGGCTTGTTTCGCAAGGTGATTCCACCACCTCTTGTAAGAGCGCAGCCTTCTACGAAAAAGAACTCTCGCACGTGCTGCGCCTCGAGCCGCACGAACCAAGTAATCTTGGGAATGACCTTCTGCAGAGGCGTTCTGTTTTGAGGATCCATCCTGAGCAGGGTGCTTCCTGCCTGGTCGAAGCACGCCGATGCGTTGCGCTCCTACGAGACCTGGCCCGGCCGATACGCGACGCGCGCAACTTCGGAGATTGGCGTCGGCGCAACGGTGGCGCGGATGTGCGCCTGCGCGTGCCGCTCGACCGTCGGCTTCGACGATCCGCGCTTTTCCTCGCCCCAGACCAGCGTCACCTCGGAGCCGACTGCACTCTTGTCGGCATCGAGAATCGCCAGCGAAACCATCGCGCGTTCGTTGTAGGTATAGCCCGTATACGTCGAGATCCCGATGGGCTTCCCGTCTTTCAGGACCTTGTCGTACGGCAACGTCGAATAATTCGCCAACGGCAGATCGATATTTGGCGATGTCTCCGCCGCCATGGAAGAGCGAGCCCATGACGCGGGCCACGTCTTCGCCGTTCCACACCAGCGTCACCTTCTTGCGCTTTGGGTTCTCTGCCATCTTTTCGACGGCCTTTCGTCCGACGAAGTCGTGGTCGAACTTCACGAACGGCCCGTATCCGAGGTCGTGCGGCGTGAGGTAATAGTCGGTGATGTTGTCCGAGTAGTAGCTGCCGCCAAGCGACGCCATGGCTTCGTAGCTCTTTCCAGTCAACCACTGCCGGTATCCCTTCATCGCGTCGCCAACATACACGGCAGGGAGCGGCGAGGGGAATCCAACCCGACTCGAGGCAGGTCGTCGGATACGCACGCGAGCCTACCTGACGCATGCCGTGCTCCTGGCCGGCCTGGAGAATGGCGTCTCGAACGGCGTCGCCATGTTCCCAGGGACCGAAGATCTCCCATCCCGATTGCCCGACCATCCCGTGACGCAGCGCGCGGATGTCTTTTCCGCAATCTTGAAATTGTCCATATAGAAGAATCGGATGTTCGGCACCGGCCGGCCCGTGACCTTCTCCATGACCTGCACAGCCTTGGGACCCTGAACCTGATACCGAAAGACTTTCCGGTGGCCTTGGTTCACGAACGATCGCTCGTCCCGTTCCGCCTTGGCGTTGTAACTCTGCCAGTTTCCACGTTGTATTGCACCCAGTTGTGAGCCGGCGGACGTCCGACGAGGTTGAACTTGTTTTCGCCGAGCGGAAACAGAATCGCGTCGCCAATCACGTATCCATCCGGGTTGCAGGCCACGAACTGCTTGGCCTGATCGACCCTGAAATCCTTGAAACTGTTGACGCCGAGATCGGAAAATACTTTCAACGCATCCGGACCTTCGACGTAGAGGTCGGTCATGTGGTGCGACAGGTCCAGCAGCACGCAACTCTCGCGCCACGCGCGTTGCTCGTCCCGCCAGTTCGTGAACTCGGAACGCACGACGGGAAAGGCGTAGGGACCGATCGACGAATTTCTCAGCAGTTCGACTGGACTCTTGACGCTCTGTAATGCTTCCTCCAAGCTGCGGTAACTCATAGCTCCTGCTAACTCCTTCTACTCAGACAGCGGTCGTGGGGCCTCACGTGACGCGAGTCGCTCCGAGGCGGTGTAGGCACGGAGCCATCCGTGAGGTATAACTGGTCGCGTCGCTCAGGCTGAAGCATTTTATGCGGCTTTGCCGATTTGACGATAATCGCCTCGGCCTCGTGAACGGCACAACCGTTCGCGACGTCAGCGCCGCGCTCGACTGCTGCCGGCCTTTCGGTATCCGCTGCCGGCAGGAGATGTTCTCATCTCCAATCTTGAGCAGCTGACCCGGAAATCCGATCCGTTGCCGGGCGATCGGCGTCGGTCACACTGAAGGGATTGACGCTGCTCAGCCCGGTTGCCAATCCTGGCAAGCTGATCGGCGCGCCGGTCAACTATCAGAAGCACCTCGATGAAGTGCGCCAAAACCCTCAACTCCACCACGGCAACGACATTCCGGTGATTCAGAAGGCCGGCGTTTTCCTCAAAGCCACCAGCTCACTGGTGGGCCCGGGCGAAGGCATCGTCTTGCGCAAGCTCGATCGCCGGAACGATCATGAAGTGGAGCTGGCCTTCGTGATCGGCAAGCCGGCCAGCAACGTCTCCGCGGCGAAACGCGCTCGACTACGTCGCCGGCTACAGCATCGGCCTCGACATCACGATTCGGGGCCGGAAGAACGCAGCCTGCGGAAATCGTCGGACAGCTACACCGTTCTGGGCCCTGGCTCGTAACGCCTGACGAACTTCCCGACCCTGGCGCACTCTCGATCTCCGCGTCTCGGTCAACGGCGAGCTCCGGCAGCAGTCCAACACCAGGGACTTGATTCTCGGCGTGCCAGAATTGATCGATGCACGCATCCTCGTTTTATACGCTCTACCCTGGCGATGTCGTCCTCAGCGGCACACCGGAAGGCGTCGGCCCAATCAAGCCCGGGGACGTCATCGTCGCCTCGATCGAGGCCATAGGCACGATGGAAGTGAAGGTTCGGTGAATCATCGATTCGAGCGAGCTGGAGTCTAGGAGTGAGAGAGACATGGACCACGCAGCCTTCTATGTGAAGCCGAAGAGCTCGCCCGAGCGGGAAGAGTTCAACGCCCGACTCCGGGAAGAAGAACGCCGCGCCACTTTGAATGTCCTGGGCGCCATCGTTCCCCCGAACCGCAACCGGCCGCGATCCCGGCGATCTGGAAGCTACGAGGACATACGGCCGCTCTTGATGGAAGCCGGCCGCCTGATCACGGCCAAAGAAGCGGAGCGGCGCGTGCTGATGCTCGAAAACCCTGGGCTCCAAGGTGCCTCGCGGATCACCCAGAGCCTCTACGCAGGCCTGCAGTTGATCTTGCCTGGCGAGGTGGCGCCGAGCCATCGCCACACGGCTTCGCCCTGCGTCTGGTCGTCGAAGGCGAAGGTGCGCATCACCGCCGTCGACGGCGAGCGCGCGACGATGCGGCCCGGCGACCTCATCCTGACTCCCTCCTGGACCTATCACGATCACGGCAATCCCGGCCAGACACCCGTCGTATGGATGGATGGCCTCGATATTCCGATTGTCAACACGTTCGACGCGAGCTTCGCCGAGCACCACCCCAGCGAAACGCAGCCCGTCACCCGGCAGGAAGGCGATGGCCTGACCCGCTTCGGCGAAAATCTGCTGCCGCTGGAGTTTTCAACGGACCGGAAGTCCTCGCCTTTGTTCAGGTATCCGTATGCCCGGAGCCGCGAAACGCTCGAACGCATGCGCCAGAACGGCGCGCTCCATTCCTGCCATGGCATCAAGATGCAGTTCGTCAATCCTGCGACCGGCGGTTATCCGATGCCGACGATTGGCGCGTCCCTGCAGCTGCTCCTCTCCGGGCTTCAAAGGCGCTCCGCACCGATCCACGGACGCAACGGTCTACTACGTGATCGAAGGCAGCGGAAAGAGCCAGGTCGCCGACACATCGCTGACGTGGCGCCAGCACGATATTTTCGTCGTGCCATCCTGGAAACAGGTTTCTCACGAAGCGGAGAACGAAGCCGTGCTCTTCAGCTTTTCAGATCGGCCGGTGCAGAAGGCGCTGGGGTTCTGGCAGGGAACTGGAACAAGAAAGAAGAAGTAAGAAGTGAAGAAGGAAAGAGAGCAAGAATGCTGGATCAGACTGCATACTCCGTAACTTCTTATCGATTCCAGCAGGGCGTGGGATCCCAACCGGTGGCGTCGGGCAGCTTCTTGAAGGTGCACGTTCGGACAAACGGCTGCGTCAGATAAGTCGGATCCTCGACCATCGCCGTCACGGACAGATACATGTCGTTCTGCTCTCCGGTGAGGCGGTTGATGTACTCGGTCAAGACAGCTCTTTCGCTGTGCGGCACGCCGTTCTTGCGGATATATCCCGGCAGCAGGTTTGTCGTGGTCACCTTCAAGGTTCCAGTTCTTGTCTGGGATCCCTGAACATTTCCCCCAGGGACCAGTCCAAGCCCGCCCGTGTCCAGAAGAGTCCCCCGCCGGCCACGCCCACCCGGCAGCTGCCACTCGGCCACGGAATACCCCTGCCACGAAGGCTGCCCTTTGTCTGCGGCTGCAGGTCCGAAGTGAAGCGTCCGCGTCTGCGTCCCTGCGTCGGCATCCACTCGCAGCGTGCTGGGGTTCTCCCACGTGATGTGCAATCGACCGGGCCGCTGCATGACGCCCACGGCGCCGTATGCCTTGCATTGCTTGCCGTCGGCTTCGTCCTTTGCCGGATCCCAGGCGTTCGCCAGTTGACGGGCGTCGTTGTTCAGCGGCAGATAGAGGACGTCGCCTTTTTGCGGGCCGACGCGGAAGCGCCATTCATCGACGATGAGCGATACCCAGTGCCCCGGTGATGTCGATCGGAGCGGCGGCTTGCGGCGTGGGCGGCTGGGCGGCTGGACCATCACCGCGACCGCCTCTGGCCTCGCTGCGGGGCAGCGAGGCCAGCCGAGCCGATGCCTATTACGACGACCGCTGACGCGATGACTGCGCGCATATCTACGCTCGACCAAAGCCTTCCCGCATTTCCTGCCCTTCCCGCCTTTCCTGGCCCTCCCGCCCTACTTTCTTACACTGGCGCTCCCTACCCGCCCTTCTTCGTGAGGCTCTTGTAGATCGCCTCGGCGAACATGTCCGGCGTCCACGTCGGGTCGGTCCCGAAGCGACCGTCCCAGTCCTCGCTCGGTTTGGCCGCTTTGATCTGCGCGAGCGTCATTCCCTTCTTGATCATGTCCTGGACGCGATCGCGAATGATGGTGCACCATGTCGCGGTAGTACGTCAGGTCCGCCAGGTCGCCGATCCGTCCGTGTCCGCCGATGAACATCGTGCCGCCCTCGGTCCTGAACTCGGCCACCGACATGTCGACGATGCGGTTCAACGCGTCCAGCACGCCCTGGATGCTGCCGCCCTTCTCGATGTCGATCGCCGGATAAGCGGACATCCTGAAAATGTCGCCGGTGGCGATGATGTCGGAGTATCGAAAATGCACGACGCTGTCGCCGTCGGTCGTGGCGGCAGGAGCGTGAAACAGCACGATCCCTTCGCCGTTGAAGAAGTGACTCAGCTTCATCTGATTGCCGAAGTAGGTGTCGGTCGGCAGCGCCTTGCTCGGAAGCTTGAGTTGCCCCATGCGGTTGAGAAGGTTTTCGTGGGCCAGAATCGCTGCGCCTTCGTCGATCCCGCCAATCTGGCCCGTGACGTTGCCGCCGGTGAACGTCTTACCGGCCGCCGCGACTTTTGCATTGCCGCCAATGTGATCCAACGCAATCGTCGTGTTGGCGATGTAGCGGATTGGCTTCGGAGGAGCACTGCGGTAGTACGGCTCGAGGACCGTCGATGCGTTGCCCTCCGCGCCAAAACGCTCGACCGGTGCCGTCTTCAAGTCGATCCACCGCTGCAGCTCGTGGACCGACGCGATCACCCGATCGCTGTTCGACTCCAGCCCACTGTCGACCAGAAAGAATCCATCGCGACCAGCCGAAACCACGACGTTGGCGCCTGCCCCGCCGATGACGTAGATGTGGTCGCGCACGGGACGATCTCGAGCTCCGAAGCGCCAGCACGAGGCGGCCGGGCTCGGCGGCTGACGATCCTGGCGCGCGACCGGGCTCACGCCAAGGACGACGAGGCCCGAGAAGCACAACCGTCCCTGAGGTCCGGCTGAAGCCGGACCCTACATGCGCTTTTACTTTCCACTTACTTTCCACTTTCAACTTTTCCACTTTTACTTTGCTTCGTTCCGTGCTCTTTGAATTTTCCTGGCCAGCTCCGGATACATCGTCGCCGCACCGCCCATCGTCGCCTCGGGCGGGAGATTGTATTTTTGGCCGTACTCTTTGAGGAATTGATTGGTCCCGGCAGGTGATGCGGAACGACGCCCTGCGGGCGATCGACTTCTTCGACCGCCGTACACGGATATGGAGGAATCTGCTGGTTCAACGCGAGCCGATACTCGCTGCTTCGGATCATGGGTTCGGTGAGGTAGAGCGGATCGTAGGCAATCGTGACCCACGTCAGATAGTCGCCGCGTCGAATCCAGTACTGCGTCAGCGTCGCCTTGTCGCTCGAAGGCACGCCGTTGCGGCGGTAGTAGTCCTCTTTGAGATGTGTCGTCGTGATCTTCAGGAGCTCGCCTTCGAAAACGGCGGTCGAGAAGCCACCCCACGTGTGCGGCACGAGATCCGACGCCGGATGCGGACGGCCGTCCAGGTAGTACGGATTGTCGACCGATCGAAGCCACTCGGCGTGATACGCGGTGATCTGGCGGGAAACCGGATCGACTTCCTTCCAGATGCGCACCTGCGACGGCCCACGCGAGATGTACATCGCGCCGTGCGGCCGGCACTGCCATTCCGGAAGTGTGTAGAGGGACGCGTCCCAGGTCTGCGCTCGCAGGCTGCCAGCGCGACTCATCGGTATGCCGAGAAACTCGCCGACGTAGGGGTTGCCGGTATTGTCCTCGTCCTGGACTGGCGCCCACTCGCCGGAAAATTCCATCTGCGCGAACGCCGGACGAGCCATCAAGACCGTCGTCAGCAGCACGAGACCATTGGTGATGATGGCTCGCCTGATCTGACCCATTTGCACCCTCCTGAAGAAAAGGGACGGTCGGAAGACCGTCCCTCGCGTGATCGCCGAAGTATACCGCAGGGCGCTGACGGAGATTGCCTAGCGCTCCACGTCAGAACGCGTAGCTCACCGCCAACTGGATGATGCGCGGCGCACCTTCGGCGCCCAGTGCGGTACCGGTGATTTGACCGAACGTGGGCGAGCTTCTCACGGTGTTCGGTTGGGCCCACTGGAACCAGTTGAAGACGTTGAACGATTCGACCCGGACTTCAATGTTCTGAGCGCCCGTAAGACGCACGAGCCTCGAGACGCTGAGATCGACGTTTCGTCGCCCGAGGCCGCGGACGGCATTGCGCGCCGACGTTGCAAGCGTGCCCGCCGTCGGCTGCGCGAACGCCAAGGGATTCAGGAATATCCGAGCGCCGTTCGCCGGATTGATTGACTGGTCCCCGTACGGATCGTCGAGGATCTGGTTCGCCCGCTGCGTAGCCGCCTGACCGTTCTGACGCGATATCAAGGCCGGTCGTGATGTTCAGCCACGGGACCGGTCGCTGCTGCGTGAAGCTGCCGACCAGACGCCAGTCCGATGCGATGGCTCCCACGACGCCATTTGTCATGTGCGGTGATTGAACGCCCGCCGTCACAGCAAAGTTATGGAGCCTGTCCACCGTGCAATTGCCGTCGTCGTAGGCGGGGTCCTCTGGCTTGTTGTAGCCGGATGAGACGTTCGTGGTCGCGCCTCCGAATCCATCGGGTGAGCCAAAGCAGTGCGACAACGTGTAGTTCGCGGCGACGGTCGACCCGTACGCTGCCCGTTCCGCGCACCGAAAGGATCATGCCGTTGTAGCGCTGTTTACCGTCCGTCACATACAGATCGAGCGGTCCGTAGAAGCTGCCGTTCACTGAATCCGCCAGAAAGAGCGGACGCCGATTGTTCAGGAGAGCCGTGCCAGGGATGGCGTTATTCAGAGGAGTGGACTCCCAGATGTTGTTCGTGCGGCTTCCGACATAACCGACGGACGTGACCCACCTCGGACCCACTTGACGCTCCAACGTGACGTTCCACAGATGGACGTTCGTCGACACCATGTCATTGCTCAAGCTCAGGAACGGTCCATTTCTCGAGAACGGTGCGTTCTGATCGAACGTGACCGGGAAGATGTTAGTTTGGCCGCTGCCGAGAAACGGATCGTCCAAACCACCCGGCGTATTGTTGAGCCGCACCTCTGAACCCCACGGCGGCGCCACCGGATGTGTTCAAGTGGAATTGGGCGTTCACGAACTCGTAACGACTTGCCGTACGAGGCTCTCGCCACGGTCTGACCGTTGCCGGCAAGGTCCCACGCGATTCCCACACGCGGCCCGAAATTGTTCCAGTCGGTCTGCATGCCAGCTTGCGATGGAAAGTCGGGATCGCCAGGAAGCTACAGCCCGGCCGGTCCATTGGGAAAGACGGTGCTCTTGATCTTCTGATCGAACCGTCCCCGGTCGAACTGATAGACGGCGCCATTCACGAGCTGCTGCGGAAGGAACGGCTCCCAGCGCAGGCCGTAGTTCAAAGTCACGCGGGAACCCAGCCTCCAAGTGTCCTGACCGTACAGCCCGACGTAGGTCTGCGCCATGTCGAGTGTGTTTGGCGCTGCCTGAACCAGGCCATTTGTTCCAGCGATTCGCCCGAGCAGGAAGTCCGACAACACGAGGCCAGTCGACGTCGTGTCGATCGAAAGCTGACCGGGTGACCGAACGTTTGCCTGCGACAGCGACGTCCAATGCGCCACGTTCGCGCCGAACGCAAATTGATGCGCACCGCGAACGAGCGTCAGATCGTTGCTGATTTGCCAGGCGTTCGTCGAGAACGTGGAATTGCTTTCGGTTCCTCCCCCGAGTTGAAAGCCATTGACGTTCGCTCCGGCGCCCGTGCCGACGGTCAGCAACATGTAATGTGGAGTGTAGCTGTAGATGTTGATTCCGCCTCGGGCGCCGAGAAGTAGTCGGTGCTCGTCCGGTGGATGCCGGTGCGATTGAACGTGAAACGAAATGAATTCAGCGTGGACGGACTGAGCACCCAGTTCTCGCCCAGCGTCATCGTCTGCGCCAGGTTGTCCCTTCCCCCAATCCGCGTCACCAGAATGTTCTCTTCTGCCGAATCGAGGCTGAACGGTGGCGGCGTGAATTGACTGGTCAGAATGTATCGACCAAAAACTGAGTGCGTGGCATTGAGCTGATAGTCGACCTTGCTCACGAGCTGTCCTTCGTCAGTTGCACTGGGCAAACCGTACTGAACGAGGCCGCATGGATCCTCGGCCGTCGGAAGCTGGCGGCTGATGTTCAGCGCCGCCTTGCTGAACCGCGACGGATCGATCCTGTTGCCGGTAAACCCCAGTGCCGCAGGCAGATTGATCTGACGCCCTCCATTGCAAGCCGGCGACGTGTAGGCGGTGAAATCACCCGCCAGCATGGCGGCCGTCGGGACAAACGCACGGTTGTCTGTCGGGATCACGTTCGTATTCGTGCCCTGGTAGCCGGCGAAGAAGAACAGCTTGTTCGTCTTGATCGGTCCGCCGAGCGTCGCGCCATACTGGTTGCGCTTCAGCCCGTCGTCCTTCCTCGATCCGTCGGGATTCTTGGCCGCAAACGGATCGGTGGCATTGAGGCTGTGGTGGCGGAAGAACTCGAACGCATCACCCCGGAACTGGTTCGTGCCCGACTTGGTCACCGCGTTGACTGCACCGCCAGAGTGCATGCCATTCTGGGCCGTCAAAGAACTGGTCTCGGCCCGGAATTCCTGCAGCGCATCCGGAAACGGAGCGGCATGTTCAAGTTGTCGTACGGGTTGTTGTGCGTGGCGCCATCGAGCGTATGCGAGACGCCGAATGACAGGCCGCCCGCCAGAGAATAGGACAGACCACCGTTGCTGCCGCCCATGCTCCGGCTCGTCGCGTTCAACAGCGGCTGGGCTACGGCTGCCCGGAAGGAACTGAAGGAGGTCGGCGGGATTGCGTCCGTTGAGCGGCAGGTCCACGATCCGCTTGTTGTCCATCACCTGGCTGATGCCCATTTTCCCGGTGTCGATCAGGGGCGATTCGCCCTGAACCGTAATGGTCTCCGCCACCTGGCCGAGCGAGAGCGTGACGTTGAACGAGGGACTGCTATTGACCTGAAGCACGATTCCGGTTTGCACGAACGATCGAAACCCCTGCAGCATCGCTTCCAACCGATAAGGGCCGATCGGAATGTTCGGAAAAGCAAACGCGCCGTCGGTGTCGGTGACCACGCTACGCTTGAAGCCGGTGTCGGTTTGTGTGATGGTGACGTCGGCGCCAGGGTAAGACACCGGCGCTTTGATCTCTCACAAGCCCGCTGATCTGGGCCGTGGCGCCACCTTGTGCCCAGACGGTCGTGACGGTCAGGAGAACGATCAGGACTGCACTCGACAGACCACTCAGAACGCGCTTCATCACGCCTCCTCTCCAGGGCGGGCGAGGTCCGAGAACTTCACGTAAAAATAGCGTAAACGCGGGCGAGTATAGCAGGTGAAAAAGGCATGTCAACACGCTGATATTGCAAATCACAACCGTAAATCGCGGCCGATCCAAGGTTTTAGATCGTCGATGAATCCGCCCAGCGCAGAGAGGGCGGAGATCGCAGAGAAGATTCAACGCAGAGGCCGCCAAGACCGCAGAGGCTTTGGTTCTGCGTGCTTCGCGGGCTCTGCGTTGAATCCGTTCTCCGCGGTCTCTGCCCTGCCCCCTCGGCGGACGCGAACGTTGGCACTGCATATAGAATTCAACCTCCGACAAGGATCCCGTCATGAGATACATCACGTTTTCACTGTCGAACGATCGAACCGAACGTCTGGGCGTCGTGCGAGGCGACCGCGTCGTCGACGCGGGGCAGGTCGCAAGTCAATGGTCAGGGTCGGCCCCTCAAACCCTGCTGGAACTGATCCAGGCGGGACCGGATGCCTGGCGACGTATGTCCGCTCTCCTAAGTCGTCCGACTCCCAGAGCGACGGCCACCGCCTGCAGGATGTCCGCTGTCACGCGCCCATTCCCCGGCCGCGCAAGAACATCCTGTGTCTGGGGTTGAACTACGCCAGCCACGCCCAGGAATCGTCGCGCGCCCGCGACCGTCCGTTCAAGATTCCTGAAGTGCCGGTCTTTTTCACCAAGGCGCCGACGACCGTCAACGGTCCGTTCGACGATGTGCCTTGGGACTCGAGTGCGACCGAACAGGTCGACTACGAAGCCGAGCTCGGCGTCGTCATCGGTGTGCCTGGCAAGAACATCTCGCGAAGTAAAGCGCTCGACCACGTGTTCGGCTACACCATCATCAACGACGTCTCGGCAAGAGATCTTCAGCTCAAGCACATGCAGTGGTTCAAGGGCAAGAGCCTGGACGGTTTCTGCCCCATGGGACCGGTGGTCGTCACGTCGGACGAATTCGGAAACCCACAGACCAAACGAATCTCGCTGCGCGTCAACGGCAATGTCAAACAGGACAGCACGACCGCGGACATGATTTTTCCCGTCGACGTGACACTCGAATTCCTTTCGCGCGGCATGACGCTCGAAGCCGGCGACATCATCGCTACGGGGACGCCGGAAGGCGTCGGCCTCGGCCGCACGCCACCCGAATACCTCAACGACGGCGATGTCGTCGAAACGGAAATCCAAGACATCGGCGTCATGAAGAACCGCATCAAGAAGAATACTGAGATGCTTGGGATGTGCAGCGTCCCCATGGATCCAACAGCGATCGATCGTCTGGCCATTCGTGAGACAGTCGAGAACTGGGTTCTCTGGCGAGATGCCGCCGACTGGGACCGCTTCGCGACCGTCTGGCATTCGGACGGATGGATGACGGCCACCTGGTTCCAGGGGCCCGCGACGCGATTCATCGAAGTCAGCCGGGAAGGTTTCAACAAAGGCGTCAACATCCTGCACTTTCTCGGCGGATTCACCTGCGACGTCGTCGCCTCGCGGGCCATTTCACAGGTCAAGATGACGATCAACCAGCGCGCGTTGGTCGACGGCGTCCTGGCCGACGTCGTCTGCACCGGACGCTTCACGACTTCTTCGAAGAGCGCGACGGCCGATGGGCCATCGTCAGACGACAACCCATCTACGAGAAAGATCGGCTCGATCCTGTGGATCCGTCAGCGGTCCTTACGCTCGATGCCGCAGTGCTGGCGCGCTTTCCTGAAGGCTATCGTCATCTCGCTTACCTCCAGTCGAAGAACGGCTTCGCCGTGAAGGGCGACCTGCCAGGCCTGCGTGGACCAGCTGTCGAGAAACTGTACGCTGAAGGCAAGGCGTGGCTGGCTGGATCGGCGCGACCGGGAGAACCCCTGTAGCGAATCGTGAATCTTAGGATTTGAGGATTGACTTGAGGATTTGAGGATTTGCCGTTGCTTCTGCTTGCTTCGGATGAAGGTTGACCCGCTGGCCTTTCGAAGCTGAAGTACGGCTCGAGCACTTCCATCGTGTGCTGAAGACCACACGCGATGTGCTCGCGCATCGCACTCGCCGCCAGGTCCGGGTTTCCCGCCGACAACACATCCATCAAGTCCTGGTGCCGGCGCTTCGGATCGTCCGGCGACGGCTGGCGGGCGACGCAAAACCAGATCGAAGCCAGCGCATTGGTCTGCTCGATCGTGGTTGAGAGCGCTGGACATCTCGTGCATTCGGCGATGCGTCGATGCAGTTCTTGATGCGCAATCACGTGCGGAATGCGATCGGCCTGAGACAGCCCCAGCGCGTCGACGCGTTTCGCCAATTTCCGTAGTTCGGCGCGCTCGCGTGAGGTCGCAACGTCAGCGAACAGTTTGGCCGCCTGAACCTCGAGCGCCTCGCGCACGACGTAATGTCCGAGGACATCCTCCCGCGATGGAATGCGGACGCGCGTACCGCGCGCGGCCGGCTCTCGAGCAGGCCTTCGAACTCGAGGCGCAACAACGCCATCGACACCGGGAGAAAGCTCATTCCGAGCTCGGCGGCCAGCTTTCGCCGGGAAATGACCTGGCCCAAACGAACCGTCCCGCGCACGATCCGACGCCGGACGATGCCGTAGGCTTCCTCAGCGAGGCTCGACGCTTCCGCGGACGCTTTCATGGAGGGATGAGTATAACTCGACACCTTCAGGGTACACGGGTGCACAGGGTGCACAAGGGGCACCTGGAAGACGGGTGTCAAGGAGGGTCGCGGACCTATTGAGATATCGCATTAATCGCGTTCGCTCACGCCCCAGATCTTCAAGCGCGAACCCCCCGGTCTCAGCACGAACCGCGCACCGAACTGTGCACTTACCCTGTCCAGAATCTAATTTTGCGTCGCCTTCTCGTTCACGTGAATGCTGTCGATGAACCGGATGCGATGCGGCGTGTTCTGCATGATGACCGAGCTCGTTCGCGTGCCGTCGCCGAAGAATCGCACGCCCCTCATCAGCGTGCCGTCGGTGACGCCGGTTGCGGCAAAGATGATCTCCTGGCCGGGCGCCAGATCCTTTGCGCGATAGATCCGCTTGAAGTCCTTGATCCCCATGGCGCGGCAGCGTTCCTCGTGCTCCGGCTTGTTCGACGACGAGACGCGCGAGGATCTCGCCGTTCAAGCAGCGCATGGCCGCGGCGCAAAGTACGCCTTCGGGTGCCCCGCCCGTTCCCATCACCGCGTGGACCCCGATCCGACGACAGCGGCGGCGATTCCAGCCGAGAGGTCGCCGTCACCGATCAGGCGGATGCGAGCGCCCGTGGCGCGAATGTCGTGAACCAGTCCCTCGTGCCGCGGCCGATCGAGCACGACCACGACGAGGTCCTCCACTCGACGATCGAGGGCAGCGCGCAATCGCACGCAGGTTGTCGTGGACTGGTGCGTCGATGTCGACCGCATCCTTGGAGCTGGGTCCGACGACCAGCTTCTCCATATAGAGATCGGGAGCGTGCAACAGCCCGCCCTTGTCCGATGCGGCCAACACGGCAATGGCGTTGGCGGCCCCGGTAGCGCACAGGTTCGTGCCTTCGAGCGGATCGACCGCAATGTCGACCGCGTCGAAGCTCCGACGAGGACGCTGGCGCCTGTTCGAGCATGGTGGCATGCCGACCCTTTCGCCGATGTGCAGCATCGGCGCCTCGTCGCGCTCACCTTCGCCGATGACGATCGTCCCGTCGATCGGGACGGTGTCCATCACCTGTCGCATCGCCTCGACCGCCACTTGATCGGAATGATGGCGGTCGCCTTGTCCCATCGTGTGCGCACAGGCAATTGCCGCTTGCTCGACGACGCGGAGGAATTCCAGTGAGAGATCTGAGTCCATAACAACTTGAGAAGTTGAAGTGAGAAGGAAGAACGAAGAAGTATACAGAATGAACACCCCGCGTCATACTTCTTCCTTCTTACTTCTGACTTCTTCCTTCCGATAGGTTCCTTCTTCCTTCTGATAAGGCAGGCAATTCGCACCGTGTCGGTCGATCGACGCGGTAGCCGAGCACGTAGTCCGCCTGCATCAGCTTGTGAACTTCACGCGTCCCTCGTAGATCACCGCGCCTTTGCAATTGCGGTAGAACCGGCCGACGGGGTATTCGTCGGAATAGCCGTTGGCGCCATGGATTTGAACGGCATCACCGGCCGCGCGTTCGGAAGCCACAGACGCGAACCATTTGGCGAGTCCCGTTTCGCGCGTGTTGCGGCGGCCCTGGTTCTTCAACCATCCCGCACGCAACCACAGCAGTCGCGACGCCTGATAGTCGGACTCCATTTGAGCCAGCATTTCCTTCACGAGCTGGTGCTGTCCGATCTCGACGCCGAAGGTGCTGGCGTTCCTCGGCATACGCGGCGCTGGCGTCGCGGCAGGCGCGAATCAGACCCGGTCGCGCCGGCGGCCACCGTGAAGCGACCCTGGTCGAGGGCGAACATCGCGATCTTGAAGCCCCTCACCTGCTCGCCCGAGCAGGTTCTCTTCCGGCACTTCCACATCCTGCATCGTGAAATACCCGGTGTTGCCGGCGAGAATGCCCCATTTCTCCTTCATCGGACCGCTCGAGAATCCCTTGAATGTCCGCTCCACGATGAAGGCGCTGATGCCGGATGGGTCGCGATCCTTCCTCTTCTGCAGATCGGTCCAGGCGAAAACCAGGAAGTTGTCGGCCAGATCCGCGAGCGAGATCCACGTCTTCTCACCGGCCAGAACGTACCGATCGCCCTTCTTGATGGCGGTGGTTTGAATCGCCCGGACATCGCTGCCGGCGGACGGCTCGGTCAGGCCGTAGCCCGCCAGCTTCGCGCCGGTCGCCTGCGGCACGAGATAGCGGCGCTTCTGGTCCTCGTTGCCCCAGGTCAACAACGAGAGGCAGTTGAGGGCGGCATGCACGGACATGATGACGCGCAGCGACGTATCGACGTACTCGAGCTCTTCGCTCGCCAGGCCGAGCGAAATGTAGTCCATCCCGGCGCCGCCGTACTCCTCGGGCACCGCAATCCCGAGAAGCCCGAGCGAGGCCATGCCCGACAAGACCGCGCGGTCGAATCGATGCTCGCGATCGAGGTCGTGAATGCGCGGCGCGACTTCACGCGCGGCCCACTCACGGACCGATTGCTCGAGCAGACGCTGGTCGTCAGTCAGGTCGAAGTCGATCATCGTCGGGTCAGATGGGCCTGGTGGGTCGGGTGGGCCTGGTGGGGCAGGTAGCGTTAGGTGGGGCAAGACCGACCTGCCCTACCCGACCTACCCGGCCTGCCCGGCCTTTCGACGCGGTTAGCCAAGCCCGAAAAGCGTGTGGATGCTATCACGCACGGCGAGCGATTTGTACCGGCGCGCCGCGGCCCAGGTCGAGCACGGTCGCGGCGCTGGAGCCGTTTGCCGCAATCTCGAGATGCTCGCTGCTGCCGAAGAGCGCGCACAGCTCACCTGGTCCTGCGTCCGCGTAGGTCGACACGACTTTGCCGATCTGATGTGAGCCTGCCTGAATCTCGAGCGCGCCGCGACCCTCTGAAGTGGCAATCTTGTCGAACGTCTTTCGATCGATGTTGGTGACCAGATTGCCGAACCGGTCCACGCGCAACACCTCGCCGACAATGCCATCGTGCTCGATCCGCGGCTGGGGCACGTCGACGCGTTGCACCGCACCGGCCGGCCGCCCCAGCGCCGACAGCTCGACGCCCTTGGCGAGCCACGCCGCCGCCGGCGCAAATCGGTCACGACCCTCGAAGGTGCGGCTCACGGTCGCACGCGCGTACCGCCGCTCGGTCAGCTCGACAATCCGCTTGGGCGGCGTTTCGTCGAAGACAACCGTCAGCACCCCATTGTCTGGCGCGACAAATCGATAGTCACCAGCTTCGGCGGCAATGCCCCGCCGCGCGGAGCCGACGCCGGGATCGACCACCACCAGGAAAATCGTGTTGGATGGGAAATACCGATAACAGGCTGCGAGCTCGAGCGCACCCGCGAGCACATCGTGGGGTGGCAAATCGTGCGTAATGTCGATCAGAGTCGCGTCCGGACAAATTCCGAGAGCCACGCCCTTCATCGTGCCGGCGTAGTGATCGCGGGATCCAAAGTCGGTCAGCAGCGCAATGACCGGCCGAGCCATGGAAATACTCTATCGCAAATTGCTGATTGCTGATTGCTAATTGAGGATTAATCGAAGGCTGCGCGCGACGTCGCCGGAATCGCCTGACTGTCCGCAATCGCTAATTTACCATCAGAAATTAGCAATCAGCAGTGAACCTACGCCCAGGCTGGCTTTCGGAAGAGGAGCTCTCGGAGATTGTTCTGCAGCAGGAACGAGTCCGAAACGCGCAAGGTCGAGAAAAGGCGAATGATGTCGCGGTTGAGCAGGATCGATTGCCGTCCGCGGGCTGCCGGATACGTGCGGTACTTCAACTTGAGTTGATCGACGATGATGTATTTGGTGTAGCGGGTGTCGCGCGTCTGCGTCGTGCCGAAAAAGCCGAGCAACGCGCCTTCCGGTCGGAGCAGGCGCGTGAGCTGATCGGCGAGCGCCTGTGCGGAGGCGCGATCCAGATAGTCGAAGATATCCCAGCAGAGGATGCCGTCGACCGGATCCTTCAACGCCGCAAAGCGGGATTTCAGAAAACCTGGAATCGCCGCAATATCCCTGTCCTCAAGTGCCGGTCGAGGTCGGCAAAGATATCCTCGACTCGGATCTTGCACCCGAGTTGCTCGCCGAAGAAGCTGACGTTGGGTCCGATGACCGGTCCGAGATCGAGCAGGACCGGCGACTCCCGCGCTGTCAGGCAGGCCAGGAACTTGCGCAAGGCCTTGGTCGCAAACACAACCTCATCGGACGGCGCGACGGGAACCGGCGCGTCGGTTCGGGCTTTCGAGGTGCGATGCGGTCTAGGAGACCCACTGGGGAAACAGAAAAAAGTTCAACGGTTCAAGGTTCAAAGGTTCAACTCGAACCTCTTGAACCTGTTTGAACCGCTTGAACCTCTTGAACCTGTTTTAGGCTCCGACGCGCTGACCGGACCCAGCTCCGACAGGAGCGGCGGCGACCGGCGTGGATGCCGCGCGCTGGCTGCGGCGACGCAGCTGGCTTGGCCTTCTCCGGCGCCGGCGGCCTTCTTCTGCATAGTCGACGCTGCCGCGGAAGTGCGCGCCTTCGGCAATCGCCACGCGCGGCGAGACGATGTCGCCATCGACCGATCCGTTGTCGCGGATGTCGACCTTATCGCTGGCGGTGACATTTCCCGTCACTTCGCCGAGCACGATGACCGACTTGGCGAACACCTGCGCCTTGATTCGGCCGTTCGGCCCAATCGTGAGGACGTGTTCTTCGAGCTGAATGGTCCCTTCGACGTGACCTTCGATGGTCAGGTCTTCACTGCCGTTCAGCTCACCTTTGATCGACAACCGATTTCCCGATGTTCACAATGTCCTTCTCCATGTTTTGGCCCGCCTCAAGGCGAGGAGTCAGTTCCCGCGGGGGCCGACGGCTGGGACTGCGGCGTCATCGCCGCCGGCCCATTCGCCGGTCGAACCGCTTCATCGCGCTTCCACATGTCATCCTCCGCTCTACTCCGCCTACCAGGGGCGCCGGGTCCTCAGATGTGCAGCTTTTCGGCTCAAAAGTCTCGCAAGTATATGGGAGCCCTCAAAGCTTGTCTAGTCCTTTTGTTACTGAAGGTTAGCGCCAATGCTACAATGTGAAGATTCAGCGATGCGCGTCTACTTCGACTACAACGCGACGACCCCGGTCAGCCCAGACGTCATCGACGCCGTCGTGGCGACGACACGCGACCAGTTCGGCAACCCCTCGAGCGTCCACCACTTCGGACAGCAGGGCGAAAGCCGCTCTCGACGAGGCGCGGGCGGCCGTCGCCGCTCTGATCAACGCTGAGCCTTCGGAAGTCGTGTACACGAGCGGCGGCACGGAGTCCGACAACTTTGCGATCCGGGGCGTGGCCGAGGCGCTCGAGCCGACCGGCCGAAGCATCTGATTGCCAGCGCGATCGAGCACGAAGCCGTGCTCAACACGCTGAAGGCACTCGCGCGGCGCGGGTGGCGGACGACCCTGCTCCCCGTCGACCAGACGGGCATCGTCGATCCCGAGCGACTGCGCGCCGTCATTTCGAACGAGACCGCCCTCGTTTCGGTTATGCACGCCAACAACGAGATCGGCACGATTCAGCCGGTGGCCCAACTGGCCGCGATCGCTCACGAGCATGGCGCGCTCGTTCATACCGACGCCGTGCAATCCGTTGGGAAGATTCCAGTGGACGTGCGAGCGATGGGCATCGACCTGCTCTCGCTCTCCGCCCACAAGTTCAACGGGCCGAAAGGGGCGGGAGCCTTGTGGATCAAGCGAGGCACCCGGATGCAGCCGATTCTCACCGGCGGCAAGCACGAGCGAAGCCGGCGCGCCGGCACAGAAAATGCGCCGGCGCTGGTGGGAATGGGAGTGGCGGCCCGGCTGGCGCAAGCCAAGCTCGACGCCGAAGGGATGCGCGTCGGACGCCTGCGCGATCGCCTCGAAGAAGAGATCCTCCGGAGCGTGCCCGGGACGATGGTCAACGGCAGCGCGCAGCCCCCGTGTGCCGAACACCACCAATATCAGCTTCGAGCGGGTGGAGGCGGAGAGCCTGCTGATCGCCCTGGATCTCGAGGGCATCGCGGTCTCAACCGGATCGGCCTGTTCGTCTGGACACACTCGAGCCCTCGCACGTTCTCAGGGCGATGGGCTTTTCGGCTCATCGCACTCAGAACTCGTTGCGCTTCAGTCTCGGCCTTTTCTCGACCGAGGAAGAAGTCGATCGTGTCGTCGCCGTGCTGCCGGGCATCGTTGAGAAGCTCCGCGGCCTGACGCGCAAGCCCGTGCCACAAGTATCTGGGAGCCTGTGAGTGCGGCCTCCCGGAAAGTTCAACCACTTTTGTGCTCTTCGTAGCTCACTGAATCTGATTCGAGCCATATGCGCATCGCGGTTGCAATGTCGGGCGGCGTCGATTCGTCGGTCGCCGCGGCTCTACTCGCCGAGGCAGGCCACGACGTCATCGGTCTGTCGATGCAGCTGTACGACGCGTCGGGAGAGGCCGGTGGTGAGCGCAGCTTCGGAACCTGCTGCACGCTGGAGGATCTGCACGACGCGCGGCGCGTGGCGGCCGCCATCAGACATCCCCCATTACATCCTGAATCTCGAGCGTCAATTCGACGAGCGGGTCGTTACAAATTTCGTACGTGAATACGCAGCCGGGCGCACTCCGCTTCCGTGCGCTCACTGCAACAGCGATTTGAAGTTTGCGACCTTGCTCGAGCGGGCACGCGGCTTTGGGGCCGACGCCGTCGCCACCGGTCACTACGCGAGGGTGACGTGCGACGAGAGCCACCGGACAGGTACGCACTCCGGCGCGGCACCGACCCGGCGAAGGACCAATCGTATTTCCTCTTTTCGTTGACGCAGCCGCAATTGGCGCGCGCCGTCTTTCCTGTCGGGGATCGCGAGAAGGCTGAAGTTCGTGAGCACGCACGGGCCCGCCGGCTCCCGTGGCCGACAAGCCCGACAGTCAGGAAATCTGTTTCGTTCCCGACAACGATTACGCGTCATTTGTCGCAGCGCGGGCACCGAGGCTACCGGCAGCGGCGTGCTGGTCGATGAAGACGGCCGTGTCCTCGGACGTCACGACGGCATTCATCGCTTTACCGTCGGTCAGCGTCGTGGCCTTGGGCTGTCCGCTTCGACGAACGGCGAGCCGATGTACGTGCTGGCGCTGAAACCCACCGCTCAGCGAGTCGTCGTCGGGCCGAAGTCGGCTCTCGAGCGAACATCGTTGACGGCGTCTGGCGTGAACTGGATTGTCGACGAACCGCACACACCGCTCCGGGTCACCGCACAGATCCGTCATCGTCATCGCGCTGCGCCGGCCACCGCGCGAGCGCTCGAGAGGGATCGCGTCGAGCTTTCCTTCGACGAGCCTCAGCTCGCAGTGCACGCCCGGCCAGGCCGTTGTCTTCTACGATGGAGATGCTGTGGTGGGCGGGGGCTGGATCGATTGAGAGTCTCGATGAGAAACGCGTCAGCAGTGAGACACAGAGGACACTGGGATCAAGGAAGAGCAAGTTGCTCGTTTCTTCAGCAGATTGCGTTACGTCTTGAGCTCGAGGCTCAGAGTGGCCAGATACTCCGGGACTCCTTCGAGGTATCTGCTCGGCGTCGAGCGCCGCCATGCAGCCGGAGCCCGCGGCCGTGATTGCCTGCCGGTAAACGTGATCCTGAACGTCCCCGCAGGCAAAGACACCTGGCACGCTCGTCTTCGACCCATCGTGCGTGAGGATGTAGCCGTTCGTGTCCAGCTCGAGCTGATCGCGGAACAGCGAGGTGTTCGGCGTATGCCCGATCGCGACGAAGACGCCGCTGACGGGAACGACGGTCCGGGTGCCATCAGTCTTTTGACCGCACGACCATCGCGGAGACTTCGCCCTTCCCGTGTCCTGAATCTCGTCGACCTCGCTGTCGAGCATCCACGCGATTTTCGGGTTGGCGCGCGCCTTGTCCTGCATGATCTTCGACGCACGCAGCGTGTCGCGACGGTGGACGACCGTCACCTTCGTGGCAAACTTGGTGAGAAAGATCGCTTCTTCCATCGCCGAGTCGCCGCCGCCGATGACGGCGATCGTCGTGACCGCGGAAGAAGTAGCCGTCGCAGGTGGCGCAGGTCGAGACGCCGTGGCCCATCAACGTCCGCTCGGACGGTAAGCCCAGCAGCTTGGCGGAAGCGCCCGTCGCGATGATCAGCGCTGTCGCCTGGTATTCGGCCTTCGTCGGTGCGCACGACGATCGGTCTGGCCCGGACATCGACGGCATGCACGTCGCCCTGAACGATCTCGGCGCCGAACTTCGCGGCCTGCGCGCGTCATCTCGGCCATCAACTCGGGTCCGAGAATGCCGTCGCGGTAACCGGGGTAGTTCTCGACCAGCGTCGTCATCATGAGCTGGCCGCCCGCTTCAACTCCTTCAATCAGGAGCGGCTGCGAGATTGGCGCGCGCGCGTACAGGCGCCGCGGTCAGGCCGGCCGGCCCGGATCCGATGATGATTACTCTGTCGGGAAGACATGCGCGCTTCAGGCGACGGCGCTACCTTCGACGGCTGGCAGATGTTTGTCGATCACCGTCTTGAGGTGGTCCTTCGGAACGAGGCCGACGACCGTCTCGACCACTCTGCCATCCTTGAACAGCAGCAGGGCGGGGATTCCACGGATCTGGAACTTGAAGGCCGGTGTCCTGATTGTCGTCAACGTTCAACTTGCCGACGGTGACCTTCCTGCGTAATCGGTGGCCAGCGCCTCGACCGTGGGCGCGAGGCGCTTGCATGGGCCACACCACGGCGCCCAGAAGTCCACCAGCACCGGCGTGCCGGACTTGAGGACCGATTCGTCGAAGTTGCCATCCGTAAAGGTCTGGACGTTGTCGCTTGCCATCGTTTCTCCCGTCCTTGGCCCTTCTGCCCTTAGCCCTCAGCGCCTCGTTTTCGTCCCCTGCCTCAGGGCCCGCCTGTATATTTTGATCGTACTCCGGGCGGAACGGTCCCAAGAGTTGTCCCGGCGCATGCCGGCAGCCTGGAGCGCTCGCCATCGCGGCTGTGTCCTGAAAGACCGCCAGAGCCCGCTGCAGCGCTGCGAGCAGTGCCGCACGAGTGTAGCTCCTGAACACGAATCCCGTCGAGGTCGCTCCCTTTGGCGTGAAATCCCGAACCGTGTCGGCAAGCCCGCCGACGTAGCGGACGACCGGAACCGTGCCGTACCGCAGGCGTACATCTGGTTGAGTCCGCACGGCTCGAACCGCGACGGCATCAGGAAGATGTCGGCGCCTGCCTTCGATGAGATGAGCGAGCTCCTCGTCGAAGTCGATGCGGACGCCGATTCGATCGCGGATGACCGAGCGGCGAGCGCGGTCCACAAGTCCTGATATCGCGCCTCGCCAGTCCCGAGCACGACCCACGTCGCGTCGAACCGCGGCAACTCGTCGGCGACCGACGCCAGGAGATCGAATCCCTTCTGATCGACCATCCGCGAGATCATGCCGATGAGCGGGCGCGCATCGCTGTGTCGCTCCACCGGGAGGTCGTACTGCCGCAGGACTTCCCGCTTGGCCAGCGCGCTTGGCGCTCAGGTCGTCAGCGCCGAAACGGCGCGGGCAAAAACCGATCGCGTCGCCGGATTCCATCGATCGGTGTCGATGCCGTTCAGGATGCCGACCAGATCGGACGACCGGCGCGCGCAGGATGCCATCGAATCCGAAGCCCAATTCCGGCGTCTGTATTTCGCGTGCGTATTGCGGGCTGACGGTGGTGATCAGGTCGGCGTCGTTGATCCCGCCTTTCGAGAAAACTGATCCGTCCCCAGATACTCGAGGCGGTCAATCGTCAGCAGGCTCCAAGGCAGGTCGAGGCGAGGCAGCCAGTCAGGCTCGAACAGACCCTGGATACGCGAGATTGTGGATCGTCAAAACGCTGGCAGTCCCGCCAAGCACTGGGTGTGCCGCGCACATCGTCTTGAGATAGACGGGCGCAAGGCCAGCCTGCCAGTCGTGGGCGTGGACGATGGAAGGCCTGCCACGCCGGCCCGCGAACTCGAGGGCGGCGCGAACCAGCATAGCGAACCGCCGGGCGTTGTCGGCGTAATCGCTGTTGCCGATGCCGTACAGCGCCTCTCGGTCGAACAGGTCTGGACAGTCGACGAGGCACCGCGCTCGCGCGTTCACCGAGTGAAACCTCGTGAAAGCCCACGTCCCGCGTAAAACCGCCGACACCTACAGGAAATTGATCGACGAGCGCTCCGGCATCGACGCCACGATACTTTGGGCTGACGACGGTAACCGACCAACCCAGCCTTCGCGAGGGCGAGCGGCAGCGCACCGAGTACATCAGCGAGCCACCCGTCTTCGAGAATGGAAGGGCCTCGGACCCAATCATCGAGGACGGTCTGGGGCGGCAATGGTGGGCGCGGCATCATTCAGGGCTTAGGGCTTAGCGCCTAGCGCTCGGGACTAGGGCCTGCGACCAGAGGACTGTACAATCTTGCAGTGCCTGAGCGCCCGCCACGACCTCCCCGTCCGGAACCACGAGAAATCGTGGAACTCAAAAATCTGAAAGCCGCTCAGCCAGAGCTGGCCTCCGCAGTGGACATGCAAGTCGCGCTCCTCGAGATGCAGCGCCGCGTGCAGTCCCGTGTTCCATTGCCCTGGATTCAGGCCGATCCAGAATGGCTGCGCGCGCAGTACTCCGCGCGCCGTGCCGTCGTCGCTTCGCGGATATCCCGCTCGACTGGACCGATTTTCGTCTGACTCTTCGTCAGACGGCTGATATTCTCCGCCGTTTCGAGACGCTCGAGCAGGCCGACTACGAAAGCATCGTTGCCCTTGGACGCCTGGGCAACCAGCTCGAAGCCGATGGTCATCTCATGGCACGAGGCAACGTCGAGCGCGAACGGCCGCGACCAGACAACGCCCGAGTCACCTCCGATGCCGGAGGGCTTCGACCACGTTCTGGTTCTCGCGCTTCGTCCTTTCTGGCGCGGTGCGCAGAGGTGCTCATGCAGCAAGGCGAGCCGCCTCTGCCAACCTCCGGGCGTTGCCCGTATTGCGGATGGGAGCCGGAATTTTCAGTGATTACACCGGCAGCCGATCGTCGTCTGATTTGTGGACGCTGCGTCGCTCAATGGACCTTCGATCCACTCGCGTGTCCCTTCTGCGCGCAACGAGGATCGCGCCCGCATCACATCGTTTGCGACGCGAGAAGGACGTTACCGCGTGTATGGATGTGATGTGTGCCGGCGTTATCTGAAGGCCTACGACAGCCGGAGTGCAGACAGACCGGTGATGGTGGCAGTCGATACGATCGCCACGCTTCCGCTCGACGCGGCGGCCATGCAGCGCGGATACGTGGGTTAGGTCGAGATTATTACTGGGGCAACGCCGCAGGAACGGTCGTCTCGGTAGCGAAGAGCGTCGACGCTTTCACGGAGAGCCAGTTGAACAGGTTGCGCGTCTCCATGAAGCGGCCCGCATTCGACCTGGGCGCCGAGCACGACGACGGCGACCTGGCGGTCGGAGTCCGGCAAGCGCAGCAGAGTTGCCAGGCGATGCACCGGACTTCGAGATGAACCCTGTTTTTCCGGCCCGGACGTCGACGTCGCTTCGGCCGAGCAGGTGATTCGTGCTCCGGAACGTCAACGTGCGCCCGGCTGCCGTGCTGTAACGTGTAGTCCGGCGTTCTCATGACCGACAGCGATGCGGTCGTCAGCCCGACGCATGAGAGATCAGACGAGCCATGTCGAAGGCCGACGAAACGTTTTCCGAAAGGAGTCCGGACGGGTCGGCGTAGTGGGTGTTCGTGAGCCCAAGCTCCTGCAGCCTTGTCGTTCATCCGCTGAACGAAGCCGTCCGAACCGTGCGGCGAGACCCGGGCGAGCGCTCGGGCCGCGGCGTTGTCGGATGCAATCAACAGCAGATGAAGCAGATCGTCCACGGTGACGCGATCGTTTCTCCGGAGGAGCGTCGTCGAGGCACTGGAACACGTCGCTCCGATCGATCGTGATCACCTGCGAGGATCCGGATCGTTCTCCAGGAACACCGTCGCCGTCATCACTTTGGTGATGCTCGCGATCGAACGCTGATCCTGCGCGTTCTCTTCCCAAAGAATTTCGTTGGTTTCCGGATTGTAGATGACGGCGGCCGCGGCACGCACATCGGGCACCAGATCGCCGCTTGCATCGACTTTGTACCGTGGCAATGTGGTGTCGGCCATCTCGCTCGCCAAGGCGCGGGCACGGGCCAGTCTGGCGCGCTGCGCGAGCGAGCGCTGCGAGGAATACAGCGGTCGCTTGCGAGACGGTGATGCGCTCGCTGCGCGAGTTGAAACCGACGATTGGGATTTTGTCTTCGTCGCCGCACTGGTCGAGCTGACGCCAATGCTGCAGGAGAGCCACAAGCGTAACGAGACTGAGCCGAACAGCCGGTTTTGTATTCACATGACTCAACCGAATCCAGAGAGCGGGGGGACGAATGAGGAAAATTGTAGCAGATAATTCATAGACGACAAGGGGATTATCGGTCAGCCTCTGCAGTTTGCAGGCAACGATGTATAGCAAAGACCATTTGTACGCGTCAGGAATTACACAATTGGCATATCGGCCCGCTCCGTGCGCATCAACGACGCATCCCTGAGCGGCCTGACTGATCCGAATCGAGACGCCGCGGCATTACCAAATTGAGGAGACATGATGTGACGCCCCGCGAGATTGAAGAATTTCGAGCCCTGCGCGCGACGATTCGAGAGCGCGGCTCCCAGCGTGTCTATCTTGTTCTTCGCGTCGCTCGTCGTGTGGGCAGCCTCCACGATAGCCACCGCCGCACTCGCTGCGCTTCCTGTCGCCACGCTACTGCCTCTGCTGCTCCTCGCGGCCGGATTCGAAGCGATTTTCCAGCTGCACACCGGCGTCGAGCGAATCGGCCGCTACCTGCAGGTGTTCTACGGGGAAACGGAGACCGAGCCAGCACCCGACTGGGAGCGCGTGGCGATGGCCTACGGACAGGCTCACCGGGGCGGCTCCGATCCGCTCTTCGCAGCCTACTTTGCGCTTGCGACTCTGTTGAACTTCGCACCGTCCTTCTTGCGGAGCCAGTTCGGCTCGAAGTGACGGTGGTCGGCACGATTCACCTGCTGTTTTTCGTGCGCCTCTGGATCGCCAAGCGCGCGGCGTCGCAGCAGCGGTTGACTGATCTGGAACGGTTCCGGCGGATCAAAGAGGCGGGAGGGGCTGGAGTGGCGGGAAAGGCGGGGCGTGGGTCCCCTGCCCTAGCGCCTTAGTTCTGGGCGAGGGCGATCGCGAGGAGGAGCGCCCGCTGTGTGCCCAGCCACGAATCGCTCGTATCGAACGATTCGTGATCCGAATGAGCGGCCAGGCCACGGCCACCTCCTCCGATTGTGATGGCCGGGATTCCCAGGCTCATGGGAATGTTCGAATCGGTCGAGCTTTCGTTCAGTGAAATCGGAAGCCCCAGTGCCCTGTGAACGGCCTCGGCCGTCCGCACGATCGCCGAATCAGCCGGTGTCGCGGCCGCAGGGCGATACCCGACACGCTCCTTGGCGGCCGTCACTGTTTGCGTCGCTCGCCATCGCTCGTTTTCTTCGGCGGTTGCCGCATCGACGGCCCTGAGGAATCTGGCCTCCAACGCGCTGAGAGCCGTGGAGTCGGGCGACCGCATGTCTACTTCCATCCAGGCATCCGACGGAATCGAGTTGATCGACGTCCCGCCTCCGACCCGGCCGACATTGAATGTGGTCTTAGGGCTGAGGGCACCTGGAACTCGCCAACTTTCGCAATGGCGCGACCCATGGCGCCGATAGGGCTGGGAAGTCCGAACGCCGAGAAACTGTGGCCGCCCGGACCCTTGAACGTCACGCGGTAGCGGATGCTGCCGACGCCTACATTCGTGATCCCAAGTCCGGTTCCATCGATCGACACGAACCGGTCGATGTCGGCCGGTCGGCCGGCTCTGGCGCGCTGCCGCGGGCCGGGGCGCTTCGGCGATCGTCTTGTTCCGCGACACCAAAGAGTTCCCCTTACACCCCTGAGGTCTCCTAGTCCTTCCTCGCCGACCGTGGCGACGAACGTGATCGAACCGGCCGTTTGCACGTTTGCCTGACGCATCGCCCGGACAATCCCCACGAGAACAGCGAGGCCACGACAGTCGTCACCGATGCCGGGGCCACGAAGTATCGCGCCCTCGCGCTTCACCTTGACGTCGGTACGCTTCAGGGAAAACGGTGTCCAGGTGGGCGGAAATCACGAGCGCGAGGTCTGCTCGCCGCACCCGGTCGATCGCCGCGCACGTTTCCGGCGGCATCGACCTGCACATTCCGAAGACCCAAACGCTCGAAAGCTCTGCCTGAGCAACTCGCCACGAGCGCGTTCCTTGAAGCTTGGCGCCGGCATTTCGCAAATCCGCATGTTGATCGTCGATCGTCTGCTGTTCTCCAGTCTTCGACGCCTCCATCGCGGCCTTGACTGACAGTTCTTGCAGGAGGTCCGCGGGTGCGCTCGACTTCATCTGTGCCTCGACGCCTCCGCTGAAGGCAAGGATGGCAGCCGCTGCGAGAGACATTGAACTCGCTGCTTTCGTCATCGACCGGAATCGTATCTCAGTGTTCATCGTGAAGTCCCGCGAGCGGTGGAAAAAAGCCAGGGTTATATGGGACGCCGACATTTGCGCCGAGAAATTGCGCGAGGGAAACGATGTTCGATCAGGCATGAATGTTGCTCAGCCGCTATCCGCAGGAAGGTAAAGAGGTGATGAGTCTCGTTCGGCTTCTCGGCTTCACGACACTTACTTGCGGTTGCGTGGTCGGCAGCTGCCGCGAGGTTGCGACCAGCCGGGAAGTGATGTACATCGAGGAAAAGGGCAAATCCTGCGGCAGCCACTCACATCGCCGGAATCACACGGTCGTCGCCGACCGCTTCGCGCCGTCCTCCCTAGTTTCTCTCGCATCTAAGGCCTCATAGGGGCCTCATAAGCAGTCAGGCGTTCCGGCCAGGTGTGCTTTTTGGGCACACTGTGCTATTGAAAGACACCGGTCTTCACAGTTGTGCTAATGCTTTCACCCTGCCATCCGAAAAGACACGGCCGAGCACTATGGCAGTCCTCCTCAAGCCCTTTGCGACGGTTCCCGGTCGTTCGGGCGCCTCGAGCCGCTTCTACCTCGCTGACTGCCTCGAAGTATTTCGTCAGCAGCCGCCGCAGAGCGTGGACGTCGTCGTCACGTCGCCTCCATACAACCTCGGCATCGACTACAGCCAGTACGAGGACACGCTGTCGCGGGCGGACTACCTGGAGTGGACGCAGCTCATGGGTGGCGGCCGCGGCGCGGGTTCTCGCGCCCGAATGGTTCGCTCTTCCTGAACGTCGGCGCCAAGCCGAAGCGACCCGTGGACCGCGCTCGACGTCGCACAGGCGGTCCGGACGCACCTCCAGCTGCAGAACATCATTCACTGGGTCAAGTCGATCGCCATCGACCGGGAATCGGCCGGTGCTGCCGCCGGGCTCACGCGCGATCTGGCCGTCGGTCACTACAAGCCGATCAACAGCGATCGTTTCTTGAACGACTGCCACGAGTTCATTTTTCACTTCACGCCACAGGGTTCGACCACGCTCGATCGTCTTGCGCTCGGCGTCGCCTATCAGGACCAGTCGAACATCGCGCGATGGCGTGGTGCGGCCGGAGGGCGTCCGCTGCCGCGGCAACACCTGGTTCATCCCTACGAGACGATCCAGAGGCGCGACCGCGACCGGCCGCACCCGGCGACCTTTCCTTCACGGCTGCCCGGAACAGTGTCTGCGGCTCCACGGCGCTCTCGCGGATCGGAGTCGCCATGGATCCGTTCGCGGGCCTCGGCAGCACCGCGATCGCGTGCGCGCGCCTGGGCATCAACTTCATCGGAGCCGACATTGACGAAGCCTACTTGACCGAAGCGGTCATGCGGACTCGCGTCGCCGTGATCGATCAGGCAATGAGGCAGGCGGGCAACTCGAAAGGTCGGGTCGCGCCGATCGAGCCGTCCCGCACGGGCCGCAACGGCGCTGAGGCTCGGGACGGAAAACCTGAACGCGTCGGCTACTGTTTCGTCGGGCTCGTGGGAGCCGGCGGCGGTTTCAGCGAAGTATTCTTTGCCGGAACCAGGCGTTGGTGTCGGCCCGACGGACCTTCACTTCGAGCTGCCTGAGTCGCTTCAGCGGAGTCCGGATTCTTCGAGTAATACCCCAGCACGTAGTAGTCGCTCGTCTCGGCGTCGATGCGCGTCGGATCGCTTTCCCGAAATCGTTCTGGTTCACGACGGCGATACCGCCCGTCTCCTCGGCGAGCACGCGCAGGCTGTCCTGAGACTTCCGGACGAACTCGCCCCATTGCTGAGGATCGACGTTCTCGTCGAGGTCGGACAGCGGGCCAACCAGGCCGCGCGGGTCGAGTCGTGTACATCGTCACGTTCGCCGCGATTGGCTGTGCGCGTCAGGTCCCACAGCTCGCGCGCCAGATCGGCGTCGGCGAATTCTTCGGACTGCTTCTGTCCTGTCGAGATCGCGAGTCGGATCGTCGGTGCTGCCGTCGGCCACGCGCGGCCTGAGAATTTTGCGCTCGCGACTAGTTCATTCTGAGCGAACGGCGAGTCGGGGCGCATGAGCCCGAGACGCGCGTCTTGAAACGGCGTGAAGTCGTAGCCGTCGCTCACGCAGATGAGCGCCTTGCGGCGATTGTGCACGGCCTCGAGGTTCTTCAGCGTGTCCTCGACGGTCGAGAACGCCACGCGGGCGCGGTATCTCACTTCGCTCGGTCCACCGGGCCCGGAAGACCCGTTGATGATGTCGTCCGGCTTCAGCTCGTTGCCGGTAATCTTCTTGACCGCGTCGTTGAAGCGGGTCTTGTCGTACGTCATCTGCATCGAGATGGACGAGGGACCGCTCGACACCATTCCGAACAGGTCGCCCTCGTGAAGCAGCTCCTTGCCGAACTTTTCAGAACGAGCTCGCGCACGCGGCCGGTATCGTGGAACCGCAGGTGCTGGTCGTCCACGAAGAACACGAAAATGCGTCCCGACACGTCGTTCCGGGGTCGAGTCGGCGGCAGGATGATGCCTTCAGGGGCGCTGCTGCCGGAGGCATGAGCGCGTTGGTCACTCGGCCGCCGGTCACGACCGTCATCGAACTGATGTCCTGGAGGACACCGTCTTCGTAAACCTCGAACTCGTCCTTCTTCAGGTCTGGAACGAAGTTCCCTTTGCTGTCCCGAACCAGGACATCGGTCGTCACGAGATCGACCTGCACGCTGAACGTTGGCGTCGGAGTTTGAGGAGACGCAGGCGGCGTCTGGGGTGCCGGCGCCTGGGACGGAGACGCTGGCGCCTGAGCAGACAAGGCAGCTGCGAGGATGCACAGAAACGCAGCGGACCAGAACCCGTGCCTTTGCAAATTCATAAGGCCGATTATAGCTGGGGACCCTGGCTACGTCACTCGCCTTCGTGGTCGCCGTGACTGCCCCGCCAGCCTTCAGTTTGAAACGTTGGATCGCCCAGGGATGAAGACGAAGGAGCGGGCGCGGCGGCGGTCTGCGCTGGCACGCTGTCGGCGGTCGAGTGGTTTGCTCGATGCCGCCCTCCGCGCCGCCTCCGCCGGCGGTGACGCCGATGACCTGCTGAAGTGTCGCCAGAAGATGTGACGGCAGCGTTGACGCCCGCATTTTCTGCAGTGAAGGACTCAGCCGCTGGTTGAACGTCCGGGCCGACTGTGCCCTCGGCCAACACGACGGTCTCTTCGACGCCCGGTTCCTCGTCGACAACCACCGCGGCGCCGGACTCGCGTTCGTCGGCTTCCCGCAGGCGGCGCTCGGCTCGCTGGGCACGCCGGCGTTCGCGCCAGCATCTGGCTGAACGGTAGGAATGGGCGTGACCTCGAAGCGCCTTCCAATCGAAGGCGATGTCGGGATGCTGCGCTTGAGCGCCCGTGCGGCCGAGTCGTCGAACGGCGCCCGTCCGACTTTCACATTGGGTGGCGTCCGGAACCAATAGAGGACGGAAGGCCGGCCCTTGCCGCGATAGTCGGCGCCATTTTGCACCAGGGAAGAAGTGTTCGTATCCCGCGCTTGTCGCGCGAGGCTCGCACAAAAGGCACGGTCGGCTTCGGCTCTCGACTTATCGACGCTTCTGGGGCCGCGCTTTCGGGCCGGTTTCTGCCGAGCGGCCGGCAGACTTGGCAAAGCGAGGGCGCAGGCTTTCGACGTGCGGCGCCCGCTGCCGGTCGGCGCGCCGCACGGTTCTGCGACCTGTAGGCTGACTTCACGACTGCGATGCACGAGTGTGAAGCGCACCTGATCACCGACGGCGTGGTAACTCCAGATCTCGTTGACATGAATCTGATTGTCTTCACACAAGCGACGGGCGACGTCGACCATACCCGCCGGCACGTATGAGTAGAACTCGGAGCGCAGCTTACTGAAGTGTGCCCACTGGGCCAGTGCCTCGAGATGGTTGACCGACTCCGCCCGTCTCGACCTCGATGACGGCCTCCAGCTTGCGTCCACGGCCCTGCGAAAAGAGGACGAGGTCGGGAAAATGAGGCCCCCTCCGGACCGGACTGCCGCGCATTCTGTTCGGTTCCCGGGTTTGCACCAGCGTCATACCGTCGTCGCGCCTTGGTTTGGAGCAGACGGATAATTCGATCATGCTCGAGGCTGCTCGCGAACTGGCCGGACCAGGATCGGACTCACCGAACGCCTCCGAATCGTTGAGGAATCACCCCGACGAAACCGGTAAGTCCAGCATTTTTCCGAGCCCATCCTTATCACAGTATTAAGCCGCGTGCCCTAAATTTCACTGGCTCAAGGGTTCACACGGACCTGGCGACCGTTCGAGCTCATTCGGTCGGATACAATAACATCACTCATCGGGATGTCCGATTCTGGTGCAGCGACGATTCTCATCGTGGACGATGATGAGGGCGTAACCACCACCTTCGCCCGGATGCTGTCGTTGGAAGGGTATCGAAGTCCGAACGGCAGAGACGGCCGAAGGCGGCCTCCGCGAGGCTGAAGCCAATCGCCCCGACGCCATCATTCTCGACCTGCGGATGCCCCTGATCGACGGTCTGGGGTTTCTGCGGCGACTCCGCACGCAAGAACACCATCGAGAGACGCCGGTAGTCATCGTCACGGGCGACTACTTTCTCGACGAAGCATATCTCCGACGAGTACAGGCGCTTGGTGCCGAGCTGCGGTTCAAGCCCTTGTGGCTCGAGGACCTGGTGAAGCTTCGCACGCAACCTCCTCAAGGTGACCCACTGATCGAGCCGGAATCGCGATTCTCAGAGCTTGTCGGCGGCAGCCGGTCGACGCGACGCCTGTCTGGTTCATGCGGCAGGCCGGACGGTACATGAGCGAGTATCGCGCGCTGCGCGAGCGCTATTCGCTCCTCGATCTGTGCCGCACACCGGACCTGGCCACCGAGGTCACCCTGCAACCCGTGCGTCGAATCGAGGTCGACGCGGCGATCCTCTTTTCGGACCTGCTCCTGCCGCTCGAGCCCATGGGCATCCTGTTCGACTTCGTCACAGGCGAGGGTCCCGCAATCCAAAGCCCGTTGCGGTCGGAGCGGGACCTCGAGCACGTTCGCCGATTCGAACCTCGCGAGGCGCTGTCTCCACGTGCTGGAGGCGATCCGGCAGATCGCGCGCGAGCTCGCCATCTCGGTTACCGCTCATCGGGTTTGCGGGCGCGCCCTTCACGCTTGCGTCGTACGCAATCGAAGGCGGACATTCGAACACTTTCGCGCACACGAAAGCGCTGATGTACGGCTCGCCTGGCTGCATGGCATCGCTTCTGCGATCTACTGTCGGACATGGCGGCCGATTACCTCGTTGCTCAAATCGAGGCGGGCGTCGATGCGGTTCAGCTGTTCGATTCGTGGGTCGGGTGCCCTGAACGCACACGACTATCGAGAGTTCATCCTGCCGCACACTCGAAAGATCTTCGACCGCCTCGCGCGTCCATAAGGTCCCCACGATTCACTTCGGCGTCGGCACCAGCGCAATCCTCGGCGAGCTGCGCGAGGCAGGAGGCGATGTGATCGGCGCCGGATTGGCGGATCCCACTCGACGAGGCGTGGGCGCGAATCGGACCCGATCGCGCGATCCAGGGCAACGTCGACCCCACGGTCCTGCTCGACCTGCAGCGAATCTCACGCGCTGCCGACGATGTATTGGCTCGAGCGGGTGGCCGGCCCGGCCACATTTTCAATCTCGGTCATGGGATTCTGCCGATGACTCCTCTCGAGCACGTCCAGGCGCTCGCGCGATATGTCCACCAGCAGACGGACGAATACAAACCGTGCATGGTGCAACGTGCAGCGTGCAACGCTGGTGCCACGTGCGAGGGCCGGGTGCACCGTGCTGGGACTGCGTGCCTAAGCACGAGGCACGGTGCACGAGGCACGCGTACGATGCATCTTGCACGATGCACGTTGCACGACGTAACCCATGACCAACCCAGGCGTTCTGTTAATGGCCCATGGCACTCCTGACTCGCTCGACGAGATGCCGGAGTATTTGAAGCTCGTCCGCGGCGGACGTCCACCCCTCTCCCGAGCTCGTGGCCGAAATGTGTCACAACTACGCCGCAATCGGAGGCCGATCGCCGCTGACGGATATCACGATGGCCCGCCGACGCGCTGCGCGCCAGGCTTGGACCAGACGTCCTGAGTAATAATACGTAACTGAACGAAGCGGGTTAC
>ERZ1370068.1742-contig-11670_pt1 | contig 71285 bp, 90 predicted proteins | sample MGYA00561227_ERZ1370068 | MGnify/ENA primary metagenome ERZ1370068 (study PRJEB38410, sample SAMEA6850437) | metagenome | study: Metagenomic assessment of the ecological functions of the soil: analysis of the soil microbiota associated with the...
GACGTACTTCGTTCAGTTACGTATTGCTCTGCCGAGCGTGCGCCCGTCGGCGTCGAGGAACGGGCCCGGCCGCGTGCCGCGCGTCTCGCCCAGCCGGTCGACGCACCATGAAGCCGGCGTAATCGCCGTCGCGGCACGAAGCACAGGGTCCTGACTCTCGGGCTTGTCCCAGACCACGAGAGCCGAGCCGCGCGGCGTGCGCCGCGCACCTCGTCCTTCACCAGCTCCCCGAGCGGGAACAGCACGCGCCGACAGCGCGGCGTACGGGATCAGCGCGCAGCGCGTAGCGACTGGTCCTTGGCGCGATCGCGCGGCGCGCGAGCAGCGCGCCACGAGCCGTCGGCTCCGTGCGCTCGCACCCGCGCGTAGTGACCCGTCGCGCAGCCGCGTCGGCGCGCGATCAGCTCCATGCGCGTGACCAGGTCGCCGAACTTGAGGCTGCTGGTTGCACGAGCGCGCACGGATAGGAGCGTGCGTCCGCTCGCGTAGGCGTCGACGAACGGCATCAGCACGCGGCGCGCGGAACACCTCCTCGGCGTCGACGACGTGGTGGGGAAACCCATGCGCCTGCGCCACCGGCGCGCGTCGTCGATCGCGTCCAGCGTGCAGCAGGCGCGCGGCGAGAGCGGCGACTTGCCGTAGCACCACGAGCTGCAGCGTGACGCCGGTGACGTCGTGGCCCTGCTCGGCCAGCAGTGCCGCCGCCACCGCGGAGTCCACGCCGCCGCTCATCGCGGCCAGCACCGCGTCGCAGCCGGCGCTCACGCCGCGCTCGACCCGAGCGCGCGCGCGCGCGCGCAACGCTCTCGCCGGAGCGCCAGCGATCACGCGTCGACCGTCGTCCGCGGTCGTGGTGCGCCCGAGCGAGAGCCGGATGGCGCAGACCGCGAGCTCGCGGCACGCCCATCGCGCGCGAGCACCGGCGAGGGCTCGACCGCCGCCGCTCGCGCACGCCGCGCCGGCCGAGGCCGCGAGCGCCGCGCGCGTCGAGCGCCATCAGCATGTGGTCGCGCGCGCGCCGGGGAACGACGCGTTCACCGTGTTCGGCAGCCGCGGCGCAGCGGTCGCCGTGCACCACGACGTCCGGGCGCCACTGGCGCGGAGGCCGCGCCTCGAAGCCGCTTGCGCAGCTCGAGCAGCGCGCGCGCCTCGCTCGCGAGCTCGCGCGCGGCGCAGCTCCGCCGCCACGCCGAAGCCCGACGATGCCCGGCAGGTTCTCGGTGCCGCCGCGGCAGCCCGCGCTCGTGCGCGCTGCCGCGGAACAGCGGCTCGAGCGGCGCGCCGCCGCGCACCACGAGCGCGCCCGACGCCCTTCGGCCCGCCGAGCTTGTGCGCCGAGATCACGAGCGTAGTCGACGCCGAGCGCTCCGACGTCGACCGGCACCTTGCCCGCACGCCTGCACCGCGTCGCACACCACGCCGCATGCCGCGCGCGCGCGCGCGCGCCGCGAGCGCCGCCACCGGCTGGACCACGCCGGTCTCGTTGTTGGCGAGCATGAGCGCCAGCACGGTCGTGCCCGCGGGCAGGTCGTTCACGCTGTCGGCGGTCGATCGAGGCCGTTCGTCGCTCGGCAGCACCGAGTGCGTGACGCGAAGCCGATGCGCTCGAGCACCTCGGCCGCGCCGTGCACGGCGTGGTGCTCGATCGCCGCGTAGGCCACGTGCTCGCGCCGCGCTCGCGCTGCGCCAACGCGCTGCCCACGATCAGCCAGCGTGGTCGCCCTCGGTGCCGCCGCGAGACGAACACCACCGCGTCGGCTCGGCGCCGGACCAGGGCGCGCCGCCTGCTCGCGCGCGCGCTCGACCGCGGCGCGCACGCGCTGGCCCTCGCGATGCGCGCTCGAAGGGATTGGCGCGGAGGTCGCGCCAGGCCTGCTGCATGGCCTCGGCGACCTCGGGGCGGACCGGGGTCGATGCGTTGTGGTCGAAGTAGATCAGGAAGACTCCTCGCATCGGTGTCGCAGCTGGGATCGCAGCGGCGGTCGCCGCTCGACGGTCACTGCGTCTCGAGGAACTTCTCCAGCACGTCGATGCTCTCCTTGGCGCTCACGCGCCTCGGCCGAGGCGGGCGCCAGCTCCACCACCTTCTTCCACATCCGGATCGCGTCGCGGTAGAGCCCGGCGTCGGCGAACGCCACGCCCAGCGTGAAGTAGGCGCAGTAGCGAGCGCGGGCTGCTTGACGATCAGGTCGCGCAGCAGCTGCATCGACTCCGCGTACTTGCCGCTGCGGCGTAGAGCGACGCTGGCGAGCCGGCAGCTCGCGAGCGAGTCGTCGGGCGCGATGCGCGAGCGCCTGCGCGATAGTAGCGCCTGCGCCTCGTCGGCCTGGCCCCTGGCGTCGTAGCGCCGCGCCCAGGTTCGACCGAGCACCGGCGACGTCCTTGGGCTTCGACCTGGTGCGCCTTCTGGAACACCTGCGACGGCCTCGGGGATCCGATCGCGGTCGAGATAGATCACGCCGAGCTTGTACAGGTTGTCGAACTTGGTCGGAGTCCTTGGCCACCGCCCGCTCGAGCATCGCCGAGGCTGTCGACCACCGCCGGCTCGGCGGCGGGCGTGCCGCGGTTTTCGAGGACTTGGAGGTTGGACGAGCTTCTCGGTCGGCTTGACCGCGGCCCCGGCGACCGGAGGCGACCAGCGACCGCCGAGGCACGGGAAACAGGCGCTGCACGAATCAGGATCTTCACGGACGTTCTTGCCTCCGGGAATCATCGGGTGAGCGGCCGACGATGGTAGCACGCGAGGGCGGGAACGCAACCGCGGGAGCAGCGTCAGACCTCGGAGCGAGCGCGGCGGAGACGGACGCGAGCGCCTCGGTCGAGATCGGCCCACAGGTCGTCCACGTCCTCGATGCCGACCGAGAGCCGCACCAGACCCTCCGGGATGCCGGCGACCGCGCGCTCCTCGGCGCTCAGGTGACGGTGGGACGTGTGCGCGGGCAGCGAGGCCAGCGACTCGACGCCGCCGAGGCTCGGCGCGTGACGCACCAGCACGAGCCCGCGGGCGACGGCCTCGGCCGCCGGCAGTCCGCCCCGCACCTCGAACGACAGCAGCGGGCCGAAGCCGAGGGACATCTGGCGCGCCGCGACGCGCGTGACCGGGATGCGACTCGAGACCGGGATAGAAGACGCGCGCCACGCGCTCGTCGCGCGCGAGCCGGCGCGCGAGATCGAGCGCGCTGGCGTTCGCGCGCTCGACCCGGAGCGCGCAGCGTCTTCAGTGCTGCGCTCGATCAGCCAGGCCACCGACGGGATCGGGCACCGCGCCGAAGATCGCGCGCACGCGCCACACCGGGCGAGCTCCGCGCGCGGGCCGAGCACCACGCCGGCGAGGAGGTCACTGTGCCCGCCGATCGACTTGGTGGCGCTCAGGGCCGCACAGATCGGCGCCGAGCTCGAGCGGACGCTGTCCCAGCGGCGAGGCCACGGTGGAATCCACGCACAGCTTGAGCGCCGTGACGGTGCGCGAGTCGCGGCGGCGTGCGCGAGATCGACCAGCGACAGCACGGGGTTGGTCGGCGACTCGACGTGGAAGAGCCGCGTGCCCGCGGTGAACGCTCGCTCCCAGCCGGCCGGGTCGTGGACGTCGACCCAGGTCACGCGCCAGCCCAGGCGCTCGACGCCCCACTGGAGCGCGTCGAGCGTGCCGCCGTCAGCACTGGCGCAGGGCCACGACGTGATCGCCGGCGGCGAGGTTCGCGAGGTAGACCGCGGTGATCGCGGCCATGCCCGACGCGAACAGCAGCGCCTCCTCGGCGCCCGCGAGCGCGGCGGACGCTGCTCGCACGCATGCAGCGTGGGGTGGCCGAGGCGCTGATAGAACGAGCCCGCCGGACCCCGGCGCTCCTCCTCGATCATGGTCTCGAGATCGTGGGGAGAACGTCGCCGAGTGGACGACCGGCGCGCTCACCGCGCTCCGGGGTCGCGCGGATCCGCCGTGGACGGAGCGCGTACCGGGCCCGGACGCGTCGGCGCCGGGGCGGCTCCGGGTCGGACATTCGGAAGGCCTCCGCGTCGTCGTGCCGATCTCGGGAACGATGATCGTCGGCTATCATAGCGCACCTCTTCCATGACCACGGCCCTCGATCCCTCAGGCATCCGGCGCGTGCTGCTCGTGCGGCCGAGATTCCTCGGCGACATCTGCCTGACGCTCCCCGCGCTCGAGGCGGTGCGCGCGGCCTGCCCCGGCGCGCGGATCGCGTATCTGGTCGAGGAGAGGCGCGCCGCTCCTCGCCCGACGACCCGCGGATCGACGAGCGCATCGTCGTGCGGCGGAGCCCCGGCGTCCGCGAGAGCGGTCGAGCTGGTCGCGCGCTGCGGCGCTTCGCGCCCGACCTCGCCCTCGACTTTTTCTGCAACCCGCGGACGGCGCTGTGGACGTTCCTGCTCAGGCGCGCGCGTCCGCGTCGGCTACCCACACAAGGGCTGGCGCTCAGCGCTCTACACCCACCACGCGCGCCCGCGGACGCTCTCGGCCACCGGCTTCCATCTCGCCTCGATCACCGCACTCGGCTGGCCCGCGCCGTCCGGCGTTCCCCAGCTCGCCGTCGGCGGCCGGCGAGGACGAAGCCGAGCGGTCGCTCGCGAGGCGCTCGGCATCGCGGCCGACGCCGCGCTCGTCGGGCTTCCATCCCGGCGCGCGCTGGGAGACGCGTCGCTGGCATCCCGAGCGCTTCGGGCGCTGGCGCGACGCTTCCTCGACGCCCACGGCAACGGCGTCGCGCTGGTCCGCAGGCGCGGCGAGCGCGGTCGCCTGGTGCGAAGCGTCGATCGAGCGGAACTTGACCGTCGGTCGCGCGCACGCGATCGTGGGCTGGCCGATCGAGCGCTTCGTCGCGCTCCAGGCGCGGCTGCGCGGCGTTCGTCTGCGGCGACACCGGTCCGCTGCACACGCGCGGTCGCGCCGCCGGGACCCCGACGCTCGGGCTGATGTCGCGCAACCGCCCGGCGATGTTCTTCCCCTACCCCGAGTCGCGACGGACACCGCGCGTACTACGCGCGCGTCGGAGTGCAGCCCCTGCCGACCGCGATCGCTGCGCCGACCTGCGCTGCCTCGAGGCGGCTCACCGTCGACGGCGCCTGGGCGATCCTCGGGGCGATGCTCGAGCGTGGGCGCCGCGGCGCTCGTCCTGCTAACCTGCCGTCATGACGGTCGCTTCCCCGCTTCCGATCATCACCTTCCTCTCCGACTTCGGACACGAGGACTGGTTCGTCGGCGTGGTCCACGGCGTGATCCACGTCGCGTGCCCCGCGGCCGCGATCGTCGACCTCACCCACGAGATCGAGCCCGGCGACGTCGAGCGCGCGGCGTTCATCCTCGAGGCCGCGGCACCCGACTTCCCCCTGGCACCGTGCATCTCGCGGTGGTCGATCCCAGCGTCGGCACGCGCGCGTCGCGCTCGGCGTTCAAGCCCACGGCCAGTTCTTCGTCGGCCCGGACAACGGCGTCGCTCGAGTGGGCGCTGGCGGATCCCTCGGCGCGAGTCCGCTCGCTCACCGAGTCGCGCTACTTCCGCTCACCCGGTCAGCCGGACGTTCCACGGTCGCGACGTGTTCGCCCCGGTGGCGGCGCACCTCGTCTCGGGGCTCGCACTCGACCGGCTCGGCGCGGAGGTGGCGGATCCGGTGCGGCTGACGCGTCATCCGCCGCGGGTCGAGAACGGCCGGCTCACCGGGCACATCGTGTTCATCGACCGGTTCGGCAACGCGCTCACCGAACATCACCGCGGAGACGCTCGAGCGCTGCTTCCCGCGCGTCCCCGAGTCCACCATCGAGACCCTCGTCGGCGACCGTCGCGTCGCCGGGATCGCGCGCTCCTACGGCGACGCGCCGATCGGGACGATGGTCGCGATCGTCGGGATCGAGCGGACGGCTCGAGATCGCGCCAGGTCGGCGGCCACGCCGCCTCGCGCTTCGGCTTCGGTCGGGGCGACGGGGTCACGGTGCGGGTCGCGGCCGAATCGTGACGACGGCCCCGGTCGATCGACCGGGGCCGTCGGTTTCAGATTCGAGGACGCGCGACGCTACGGGTGCGACTTCCCGTTGCTCGGCGTCGTCACCGCCTGCGACATCAGCTTGCTCGCGCGCGGGAATAGTCGATCGCGCGACTGCAGCTGGGTGTCCTCCTCGACGAGGATCTTGTAGCGCTCGAGCGGGCCGAGCGTGTCGCGTCGCGATCTCCATGCGCACCTGGCGCAGCATGAACGGCCGGTCCGCCGTCCACACCGAGTCGGAGACCTCGACCTTCCGGTTGACCATGATCTTCCGGAGATCGCCCAAGTCGCCGTCGGTGAGCTTGAAGTCCTTGCCCAGCACCGCCGGCGTCCACTTCTGGTCCTTGTGGTGGTGCACGTAGTGCGTGCTGAACTCCCAGAACACGCGCTTCGTCAGCATGTCGACCTGGGGCCGCGTCAGGTTCGGCGGGTCCTTGATGATCGACGTCGGGATAGATGCCGCCGCCGCCGTACACCGTGCGCCCGCCCGAGGTCTTGAACTTGGGCAGCGTGGCGAGCACCGAGTCGCTCGGGACGTCGACCTTGAAGGCCTCCTCGGCGTAGTCGCCGCGATCCGTGTACTTCGAGTAGTCGCGCTGGATCAGGCGACCGCTCGGCGTGTAGTACTTGGCGATCGTGAGCAGCAGCTTCGAGCCGTCAGTGAGCCGGAGCTGGTTCTGCACCAGACCCTTGCCGAACGAGTTGGTTCCGACCACGAAGCCGCGATCGAGATCCTGGATCGCGCCGGCGACGATCTCCGAGGCCGACGCGCTGCCGTGGTCGATCAGCACCACGATCGGACCCTCGACCTGCTTCTCGCGGTCGCTGCTGCGGTAGTCCGCGTTGGCCGAGGCGATGCGCCCGCGGGTGTAGACCGAGCAGCTTGTCGTTCGGGAACCAGCTGGTCGAGCACGTCGACCGCCTGCGACAAGAGACCGCCCGAGTTCGAGCGCAGGTCGAGCAGCAGCTGCTTCATGCCCTGCTCGTGCAGGCTGGTCAGCGCCTTCTCGAGCTCCTCGCCGGTGGTCTGGGCGAAGCGGATGATGCGCACGTAGCCCACGCCCGGCCGGACCATGTACGAGTACGGAATGCTCTCGATCGGGATCTTCGCCCGCTCGATCGTGAACTTGAGCTGCTCGGCGACGTCCTCGCGCTCGATCGTGACCTCGACGGTGCGTGCCGAGGGGCCGCGCAGCAGCTTGAACACGTCGTCGTTCTGGAGGTTCTTCGCCAGCGGCTTGCCGTCGATCTCGACGATCCGGTCGCCGGCGCTGATGCCGAGCCGGTAGGCCGGCGTGCCCTCGAGCGGCGAGATCACCACGATCGCGCCGTCGCGGATCTCGAACTGGATCGCCGATGCCCTGAGTACTCGCCGTGGAACTCCTCGTCCATCCGCTCCGCGCGCTGCTCGGGGACGTACACGGTGTGCGGGATCGAGCGTCTTGAGCATGCCGTCGATCGCGCCCTTGATCAGCTTCTGGTTGTCGGGAACGTCGACGTAGTTGTTCTGCACCAGGTAGAGCACCTGCGAGAACAGATCGAGCTGGCTGCGGAGATCGTCGGTGGCCTGGAGCCCGCGGGCCAGACCGAACCCGAGCATCAGCGCCAGCGTCATGGCGACGGCGAAGGGACCGAGCGAGTTGCGACGTGGGAGGCCATGAGTGTTCCTCTTGATTTGGCTAGAGGGCCGGCGCGCTGGCGCTGGGCCGGCCGAGACGTTCCACCGCCGCTTCGAGCGTCTCGCGTCGGCGGGCGAAATGAAAGCGCAGGCGCTGCCGTCCCGCGCTGCGATCGGAGTAGAAGCTGGTTCCGGGCACGGCCGCGACGCCGACGTCCTCCACCAGGTGGCGGGCGAAGGCGACGTCGTCGGCGAATCGAAACCGGTGATGTCGGTCATCACGTAGTATGCACCTCGTGGTGCGAAGGGACGAAATCCGGCGCGTTCCAGCGCCGGCACCAGATAGTCGCGACGCTCTCGATAATCCGCGGCCAGCTTCGTGTAGTACTCGGCTGGCAATTCCAGGGCCGCTGCGGCGGCCTCCTGAGCAGGCCGGGGGCGCCGACGGTCAGGAAGTCGTGAACTTTGCGGATTGCGGACGAGATCACCGGCGGTGCGAGGCAGTAGCCGATTCGCCATCCGGTGACGCTGTAGGTCTTGGAGATCCCGCTGATCGTCACCGTCCGCTCCCGCATGCCCTCGAGGTCGCCATGGAGACATGCCGGGCGCCGTCGTAAACGATGTGTTCGTAGATCTCGTCGGTGACCGCCACCACGTCCCACTTGCGACACAGCCCGGCGATGTGCTCGAGCTCGTCGCGGGAGAACACCTTACCCGTGGGGTTATTGGGCGTATTGATGATGATCGCCTTGGTCGGGTGCTGAACGATTTCTCGAGCTCGTCAGGGTCGTAGGACCAATCGGGCTCGCGCAGCCGGACGAAGCGAGGGACCGCGCCGCAGAGAATGGCGTCCGGGACCGTAGTTCTCGTAGTACGGCTCGAACACGATCACCTCGTCGCCGGGATCGACGATCGCGAGCAGGGTCGCGGCCATGCACTCGGTCGACCCGCAGCACACCGTGATCTCGGTCTCCGGATCGATCATGAGCCCGCTGAAGCGCTCGGTCTTCGCAACCAGCGCGTCGCGCAGGCGCTTCGAGCCCCAGGTGATCGCATACTGGTTGACGTCGGACCGGATCGCGCGGATCGCCTCGTCCTTGAGGATCTCGGGCGCCGGGAAGTCGGGGAACCCCTGGGCCAGGTTGACCCCGCCGTGACGCTGGCAGAGCCGGGTCATCTCGCGGATCACCGATTCGGTGAAGCGAGTGCTTCGCTGGGAGACAGGTGCTCGCATGAGGACCTCAAGTGTAACGTGCCCGCCCCGTGAAACTAAAGGAGACGTCCCCGAAATCCCACGAGCGCCCGGTTTCCTCGCTCGCGTGCGGCGCCGTTCATCCCAAGTTGACTTTCACCTTGCGCGTCGCTCAGCTTGCGATCCATGGACGCCCAACGCGGCATCGCCCGCCGGACCGTGGTCGGACTCCCCCAGGAAGGGCTCGATCCCGCCTGGGAAAGGGACTTTTCCGCCTATCCCCGCGGGAGTCATCGTCTTCCGGCGCGACTTTCGTGATCTCGATGATCTGCGGCGTCTGACCCAGCATTTGCGCGGTCTCGCGCGCCCGCGCCGGCTGTTCATCGGCATCGACGAGGAGGGCGGCTTCGTCTCCCAGCTCAAAGACCTCCTCACCGTTCCGCCGAACGCGCTCCTGCTCGCGCGCGGGCGGCCCCGGGGACATCGAGGTGGGCGAGCCGCGTGACCGGCGAGCGGCTGCGCGCCCTCGGCGTCGACTGGGTGTTCGCCCCGGTCGCCGACGTCCACTCCGAGCCGCGCAATCCCGTGATCGGTCCCCGCGCGTTCGGCGCCGATCCCGCCGAGGTGGCGGCGTGCGTCGCCGAGGCGCTGCGTGGCTACCGGGCCTCCGGGGTGGCGTCGTGCCTCAAGCATTTCCCCGGTCACGGCGACACCGTGGTCGACTCGCATCACGATCTGCCGGTCAACCCCGCGGACCCCGAGGTTCTCGAGCGCCGCGAGCTGGTGCCGTTTCGCGCCAACCTCGACGCCGACGCGGTGATGTCGGCTCACGTGGTCACGCGGGCGATCGACCCCGAGCGTCCCGGAACGTTCTCGCGCGCGGTCGTCCACGGCCTGCTGCGCGAGCAGCTCGGCTTCGACGGCGTGTGCGTCACCGACGCGCTGGAGATGAAGGGCGCGAACGCCGGGCGCAGGCCCTTCGAGGTGGCGCGCATGGCGCTCGAGGCCGGCTGCGATCTCCTGCTGTTCGCCTTCCACGATCCCGAGCTCCGGCGCGTCCGGCTCGAGCTGGCGCGCGCGCTCACCGACGGGGCGATCGACCGCGAGGCTTCGACGCGGCGCGCCCGCGGCTCGCCCGCCTCGATGCCACGCGCCCCGAGCCCACCGCCGCCGAGCTCGCGCGTCCGCTCGAGAGCCTCACCCCGCCGAATGGCCACCGCGGCTCGAGCGCATCGTCGAGCGCGGCCTGATCGTGCGCGGCACGATTCCGCCCGGCTCAGGGCCGTGGCACGTCGACGAGCCCGAGTCGGCCTCGGGTCCGAGCATGCGCGAGCGGCTCGCCGGACTCGGCGTCACCCTCGCGGACGAGCAGGCCGCGGCGGCCGCGATCGTGTTCGAGAACAGCCGCAAGCCGATTCCCAGGCCGAGCTCGAGGGCCTGCGGATGCTGTGCCGGCGGCGGCCACGGCGCTCGTGGGCCTGATGAACGACTCCTGGCTCGACGATCTGCCGGAGGCTGTGCTCCGGATCTCCGCCGCGGACGACACGCCGCTCACCCGCGGCGTGGTGGCGCGCCGCTCTGGCGGCGGCGATCACGAGCGGACGGGTGGCGGCCGCGGAACGGTCGTGAGCCGGACTCGGGTCCTCGCCCCGGCGTGGTCGGTCGCGGCCCCGCGAGCGAGTGCCGTGGGGGCGAGCCACCGCGTCGAGTGCGAGGCGGCGGGCGCGTCGATCGCCTTCGAGTCGGACACGCACCCGCTCGCGCCCTCGGCCGAAGCCTTCGCGGGACTGATGCTGGTGCCGGCGCTCGAGCAGGGCCGGCGGGTCGAGGTCGACGCGGCGCTCGATCCGGTCTGGCTCGACGGCACGCGGCGCCTGACCTCGATCGTCGCCGCGTGGTGGGGCTTTCCCGACACCTATCCCCTCGAGCACCGCGGGACGGCCGTGCCCGCGGCGACGCGCCGCGCCGAGACCGCCGCCTGCTTCACCGGCGGCGTGGACTCGTTCTACACGCTGCTGTTCGGGAGCCATCACGTCGATCACCTGATGTTCGTCCTCGGCTACGACATGACGCGCGACGACACCGTGCGCTACCAGGCGTTCGAGCGCTCGATGCTCGAGGTCGGGCGTCGCACCGGGCGCGGCGTCATCCGCCTGCGCAGCGACGCGCGCGAGCACGCCGTCTTCGGCGCGGCGAAGTGGGACCGCACCCACGGCGCCGCGCTCGCCGCCGCCGGGCACCTGCTCGCCGATTCGATCGGAACGCTGGTGATCCCGTCGAGCTTCCGCGCGGATCGGCTGGTGCCCTGGGGCTCGCACCCCGACATCGACCGCCTCTGGTCGACCCAGCGGGTCGCGATCGTGCACGACGACCACTCGGTGGGACGTGAGGACAAGACCGCGCGGATCGTCCACGATCCGATCGTCTGGGACCACCTGCGGGTGTGCTGGGAGAACCGCGTTCCCACCGGCAACTGCTCGCGCTGCCAGAAGTGCGTTCGCACCATGATCTCGATCGAGACGCACGGGCGCCGCGACGACGTCACCGTGTTCGATCGCGTCACCCCGATGGTCGAGCTGATCGACGACCTGCCGAGCATCCCGGACCGGCTGATCATCCCGTGGCGCAACCTGCTCGAGCTGGACCTCGAGCCCGCGACCCGGCGCGCGCTCGTGCGGCTGCTGCGCCGCAGCGGTCCCGGCGTGGTCGCGGGCGTGTCGCGGAAGGTGCGGCGGATCGCGCGCCGCGCGCCCGGGCGGACGCGCGGCACGTCAGGCGGGGATCAGTAAGGAGACGTGGAGCTGGACGTGGAACTGCCGCTCGTCCTCGAACGGCACCACCGCCGGCCCGTTGAGCGCCCGCAGCTCCTCGGCCTGGTGGTCGATCCAGCGCAGCACCCAGCGGATCTCGGCGAACGGCACCGGCACGAACTCGCCCTCGAGCGCGTAGCGGTTGAACGCGTTGGCGTCAGCGATGTAGGCCGCGTCGAGCGCGGTCAGGACCGGCGCGACCCGCCGCGATTGAGTCGCAGCACGTCGACGCGCGCGCGGAAGTTGATCGCGCGCTCGGGCGCCCAGTCGAGCTCGCCGAACCCGGCGAGCGTGTTGACCTTTCGCGCGCCGAAGTCGTCGGTGCCGGCGGCGACCTCGCCGAGCACCACGAACGCGCCGCGGTGCGTCATCGCGTAGAGACCCCAGCGCGTCGTGCGGCTGGCCGAGCTCTTGGCGAAGGCGTCGTAGATCGAGACGGCGGCCTGGTAGTTCGCGTCGCCGTGGCCGATCTTGAGCGCCTTGGTCTCGGCGAAGGTGTTGCCGCCCGCTCCGAGCGGCGAGGCGGCGCCGTTGGTGAACGAGCCGCGCGCGAACAGCCCCGAGCGCTCGGCGCCGAGCTCGATGCCCTGGTCCAGGACCCGCGGATCGTACGGCAGGAAGCGCCCTGACCGCTGATCGGTGAGCCGCCGGGAACGTTGGGGCGGAAGTCGAGGAACGAGTTCCGCGTCGCGACGGTATGGTCGTCCATGCGCAGCCCGAACGGCACGCGGAAGCTCCCGCCCTTGATGTACCCACCCCACGGGAACCCGCCGATGATGCCGAGCGCGTCGCCGCCGCTCTGCCCCTGCGGCGTGCTGTAGAGGAAGGTGAGACGCGAGTGCGGCTGGAAGGCGACGTGGAGCGCGTTCTCCATCTCGAAGAAGCCGAAGCGGTCGAGCGAGTCGGTCTGGTTGGTGGTGTTCGTGATCAGCATCAGCCGGTAGTTGAGGCCGATGTAGACCGGCATCGTGTCGCCGATGCGGTTGGTGAGGTCGAGTCCGTGCCAGAGGCCGGTGGTGTCGGGCTCGTCCTCCATGCTGTGCCGCTTCTTCGCGTAGGCGAAGCCGAAGGCGTTGCGCGCGCCGCCGCCGTTGGGATCGAAGTGGCAGGTCTGGCACAGGTTGCCGGTGCGCGCGGCGTAGAGCGGAATCGTCTGGGCGCGACGCGCGCCGAGCAGGATCGCGATCGAGACCAGCGGCAGGACGACCACCAGCGCGCGGTAGAGGTGACGCATCACCGCCTCCTTGGTTGGGCACGGGACGACGCCACACGGCGCGAGGACGGCTTCGGCTCCGCGATCCGGCCGAAACCTCCGCCGCCAGGGCTGGCGAGGGTTAGCACCGCGCCCGCCGGCAGGTCAACCTGGAACTTCCCGGGCATGAGCGTCCCGGGCTGGCCCGGAGCGCGGGCCACGCGGTTCTCGCCGCGCGCTCCGGGCTCGCCGCCGTCGAGACCGTAGGGCGCGCCCACGCGCCGATCCGAGATCACCGTCACCCGCGCGGGCTCGAGCAGCTCGATCACCCGCTCGATGCCGTCGCCGCCGCGGCGGCGCCCGCGCCTCCGCTCCCGCGCCGGATGCGGGTCGCGCGCACGCGAAACGGATAGGCGTGCTCGAGCGCTCTCGATCGGCGTGTTGCGCGTGTTGGTCATGTGCGCCTGCATCGCCGAGGCGCCGTCCGCCGAAGGTCCGGCGCCGTGACCGCCGGCGAGGGTCTCGTAGTACGAGAAGCGCGGCCGGTGGCGGAGTCGACGCCGCCGATCAGCAGGTTGCTCATCGTGCCGTAGCTCGCGGCCGGGACGCGGTCGGGCAGCGCGCGCGCGAGTGCGCCGAGCACCACGTCGACGATGCGCTGCGAGGTCTCGACGTTGCCGGCGGAAACCGCCGCCGGCGGCAGCGGGTTCACCACGGAACCCGGCGGGGCGACGATCTCGATCGGCAGGAACGCGCCGTGGTTGATCGGGAAGTCGCCGCCGAGCACGCAGCGCACCGCGTAGGCGGTGGCCGCGCGGGTCACCGCCGCCACCGCGTTGACCGGCCCTCGCGCCTGCGGGCTCGAGCCGGTGAAGTCGGCGACCACGCGCCGGCCGTCGAGCGTGAGCGCGACCTGGATCGCCACCGGGCCACCGCCGCGCCCGTCGTCGTCGAGCGCGTCCTCGAAGCGGAACGTGCCGCGCGGCAGCGCGCGCAGGCGCTCGCGCACCGCCCGCTCGGCGTGGCGGATCAGCGCCGCGGCGGCCTCACTCAGCGCGCGCGCTCCGTTCGCGCGCGCCAGCGCCTCGAGCCGCCGCACGCCGGTGGCCTGCGCCCCGAGCTGGGCCGTGAGGTCGGCGCGGCGCTCGTCCGGCGGTGCGAACGTTGGCGAGCAGCAGGTCGAGCACGTCGGACTCGCACGCGCCCGCGGCGCTCGAGCCACACCGGCGGGATGCGGAACCCCTCCTCGTAGATCTCGACCGCGAGCGGCATCGAGCCCGGCGCCGCACCCCCGACGTCGGCGTGGTGAGCGCGGCTCGCGACCACGAAGTCGACGGCGCGCGCGACGCGCGAGGAACACCGGGGTCACGAGCGTGATGTCGGGCAGGTGGGTGCCGCCGGCGAAGGGATCGTTGAGCATCAGCGTGTCGCCGGGGGCCAGCGGGCCGCGCGCGAGCGCCGCCTCGACCGCGTGCGGCATGCTGCCCAGGTGCACGGGGATGTGCGCGGCCTGCGCCACCAGACGGGCGCCGCCGTCGAAGATCGCGCAGGAGTGATCGAGCCGCTCCTTGATGTTCGGGCGAGTGCGCGGTGCGCATCAGCGTCGCCCCCATCTCCTCGGCGCAGGCCGCGAACAGCCCCTGGTAGAGCGCCAGCGACACGCCATCGAGCGGAGGTTCGCGCCGGGTCATCGCTCGACCCTCAGCGTGCCGGAGGGTTCGACGCCGGCCACGCCAGCGGGGCGGGATCCAGAGCGTCGCACCCGCCTCGACCACCACCGCCGGGCCCGCGATCGCGTCGCCCGGGGCGAGTGCGGTGCGATCGATCCGCCGTGCCGCGACGCTGCGATCGCCGTGCCGCACGCGGACGGTGGCTCCGCCGGGCGCGGTCGCGGCGCTCGCCGGTCGCGGCGCTGCCAGCGTCGCGCGGCATCGGCGCGTCGGGCAGAGCGCCTCGGGCCTCGAGCGTCACCACCTCGACCGGCGGCGGCGCGGTCGTCGAAGCCGAAGCGTCGGCGGTGCTCGCGATGGAAGCGCTCCGCGAGTCGCGCGCGTCGACCGTGACGCGGGATCTCGTGCGATTGCCCGCGGTACCGCACCTCGGCCCAGCGCTCGAGCACGACGCGCGCCCGTTCGGTCCGCTCGAACTCGGCGCGCACGGCGGCCTCGAGCCCGGCGAGGACGCGCGCGATCGCCGCGGTGTCGCGCGCGCCGAAGCAGCACCGACCGGCTCTTCTCGCGCCGCGGGTCGGCGGTGAAGCGCGCCGATCGCCGACAGCACGCCGGCGTGGCGCGGGAACAGCACCGCCGCGCACTCGAGCATCCGGCCAGCGCGCAGGCGTGGAGCCCGCCGGCGCCGCCGAACGCGACCAGTGCGGCGCCGCGCGGATCGTGGCCGCGCGCGACCGAGACGCGGCGCAGCGCGCCCGCCATGTGCGCCTCGATCACGGTGATCACGCCAGCCGCGGCGTCCTCGGCCGAGCGCCCGCCGAGGTCGCGACCGAGCCGCGCCAGCGCGCGCGCGCCGCGCGACGGTCGAGCGCGCGAGCGTGCCGCCGGCCAGCGCGCGGTCGGGGATGCGGCCGAGCACCACCAGCGCGTCCGTCACCGTGGCGGGCCCGCCGCGCCCGTAGCACGCCGGTCCGGGATCGGCGGCGGCGCTCTCGGGCCCGACCACGAGCAGCCCGCCCGGATCGACGCGCGCGATCGAGCCGCCGCCGGCGCCGATCGTGTCGACGTCGAGCATCGGGAGCTGGATCGGAAACCCGGCGACCTCGCGGGCGCGCCGGCGCGGCAGGTCGCCGTCGATGAACGCGCAATCGGTCGACGTGCCGCCGACGTCGAGCGTGAGCGCGCGCCGGAACCTGGAGGCGCGGGCGACGTCGCGCGCGGCCTTGAGCCCGGCGGCCGGACCGGAGAGCAGCTGGCGCGCCGGCTCGCGCGCCGCGAGCGCCGGCGGGGCGACGCCCGCCGTGCGGACATCACGATCTCGATCCGCGCGCGGGTCCCGCTCGCGAGGCCGCGCAGGTAGCGGCTCATGCGCGGCGCGAGATAGGCGTTGACGACGGTGGTGGCGATGCGCTCGTACTCGCGGATCTCGGGGCACAGCGCGGTGGACCGGGTGAGCGGAACGCCGAGACGCCGCGAGCGCGCGCTCGACGCGCTGCTCGTGCGCGGGGTCGGCGTAGGCGTGCAGGAAGCCGATCGCGATCGCCTCGGGGCGCGCGCGCCCGCACCGCGCCCGCCACGCGCGCCGTCTCGCGGGCGCCGAGCGGGCGCCACCGCTGGCCGCGTGGCCCGATCCGCTCGTCGACGCCGAACCGCATCGCGACCGGCACCAACGACGGCGTGCGGACGCGGCACCAGCGCGTAGATGTCGGGACGGTCCTGGCGGCCGATCTCGATCAGGTCCTCGAACCCCGCGGTGGTGATCGAGCGCGACGCGGGCGCCCGTGCGCTCGAGCAGCGTGTTCGTGGCGACGGTCGATCCGTGACGCACGCGAGTCTCGCGGGCGGCGCCGAGGCGTCGCAGCCCGCGACGTCACCGCGCGATCGGGACGGGACGGCGTCGACGGCAGCTTGAGCGCGATCAGCCGGCCGTCACGGATCGCGACGAAATCGGTGAAGGTCCCGCCCGTGTCGACGCCGATCGCCTCCGGGACCGACTTCGGACGTCGCGTCACGTCGCCGACTTCCGCCGCTTGCGCCAGCGGTCGAACAGCACCGCGAGCGCGACCAGGACGACCGCGGTGACGAGCACCCAGGTCGGGATCGGGAACTTCTTGCCCACGAGCGCGAGCGCGTAGAAGTACGGCATCGTGCCCAGCAGGCAGGCGAGCCCGTAGAGCAGGACTGGATAATGGGCGACCGCGGCGACGAACTTGAGCGGCGCGTCCGGCAGCGGCGTGGCGCGCGCGACGAGGATGGTCACGAACGAGGCGGAGCTGATACGAGCGCACCGCGGCCTCGAGCTTCTCACGCGAGGGCGCGAAGCGCTGGAGCCACGGCCGCCGGGTGTTGAGGATGAAGCGGAGCAGGAGGAGCTGGACCGCGCTCCCGGAGGCGCTCGCGATCCCCGCCGAAGATCGCGAGCTTCAAGGGATCGTGCAGGCGGCCGTACTGGAGGAGCAGCACGGTCGAGGCGACCGCGATGGTGGCGCCGTCGACGAACAGGAGCAGGCAGAGGAACCAGAGCGACCCGGGATTCAACGGTGCGTCACCGTGCGCCACGCGAGGCGGTGGCGGGCGATGGCGAACGGGTCGCGCGGCGCGAAGCGGACGCGGTCATCGCCGCCGCGAAGGCACCGGTCCCGGAATCGCGCCGGAACCGGTGCCCCGCGGGACACCGACCGATCAGCTCGGTGTCGGATCCGTCGGCGGCGCGAAGGCCTCGGGAGGCGACTGCAGCGGTGGCGGCGGTGGCGGCGGCGGCACGGGACCGGCCGGTGCCACGCCGATCCCGGTGGCGGGCGCCGCCGGCGCCGAGGCGAGCGGACCCTGAGCCGGAGCGGCCTGACGGCCGCGGCCGCGCCACCAGCGTCCCAGCGTTCCCGACACGATCTGCGTCCGCAGCCACTGCGCCTCCTCCGATCGTGGCGGCGAGCCCGCCGGCGACGATCGAGATCACCGAGATGAAGGTGCCGATCCCGTGCAGCGGTGGGAAGAAGACGAAGGTCTGGGAGCAGCTGGCCGATCGTCCCGGTGCCGCTGAGCACGAGGACGCCCATCACCGCCTTCCGGGTCAGCGACCAGGCCGGCGGCCCCATCACAGACCCGTCGTTCCCGGATTCCTCCGGTTCGAGATCCATTCGCCCACCTCGCCGCCGCCGACGGCAAGCCCCAGGTCCACAGCACCGCGAGGAAGACAAAGTAGCCAACCAGAGCCGCAAGCCCTAACGGAATCCCGATGATGGTGATGCACAGGATCGCGACGACGAGCGCCAGCGCCACGATCGACGGGATGAGGAGCGCCCACACCATGGCGCCGACCAGCAGCGAGACCGCGGTCTCGCGCTTCAAGGTGTCGAGTGAGGCCTGCGTGGTCCCCGGCGCGATCTGCGAGTGAGCCCCAGGCGACCGCGACCAGGATGAACAGCCAGATCAGCGAGGAAACCACGCGACCCATCGCGGCCACGCCGCGCATGACGTCGCGCTCGGTGTGGTCGCGCAGCCCATCGAGGTGGCGCATGCCGCGCACGTGGGAGAGGCCGCGCGCCCCCATGGCGGTGACCCGCTGCCCGCCGACGAAGGCGCCGGGGTCCTCGCTCAGCTGTCCGCCGATGCAGGCGACGTCGCCGTCGACGCGCGAGCTGGCGCTCGAGCTGGATGTCGCCGCCGAGCGCCACGACGTCCGCCCTCGACGTGACCGTCGACGGTGATGTCGCCGCCGACCACCACCAGGTCGCCGGAGATGACGCGATCCTTCTCGACGTGGACGTCCGAGCCGATCCGCATCATGTTGCCGGACTTTCCGGTGAACTCGGTGCGGATGTGCTTCGGCTCGTCCGGCGTGTCAGACTCGTCGGACGACTCGGGCTCGGTGTCGTCGCTCGTCGAGCGCGACCGGCGGCTCTCGAGCCGAGAGACGCTCTCCGCCGGCACGGGCTTGAACTGGAGGGTCTCCTCGGCGCTCGCGCGATCGGTGCCCGCGATGATCAGCGCGCCGAGGCGGCGCGCCATGAGCACGCCACCGCGGCGACGCCGCGCGAGACGAAGCCCATGCCGCAGGGGGGACGGCGAGGTGAGCGCGGACCAGGTGGCGAACGTGCCGGCGGCGGCGATTCCCAGCGCCAAAAGCATCAGGACAGCTTGGCGTCGCATGTCAGTCCCCTCCCCGCCGGACGTGGATGTCTCCGGAAGACGTACGTAGCAAAACGGTGGCGCTCGGGCGGCCGATGACCGCGGTGACGAGATGGCGGGACACCGTGTTCACCTGAGCGGCGCCGCGACGTCGACGGTGCCGTTGCTGGTCCGCATCTCGAACGTGCTCTGGAGACCGGCGTCGGAGGCTCACGTCGACGTCGCCGCTCCCCGGTCGAGACGTCGACGTCGCGCGCGTCGGGTCCGAGCCCGAGCACGACGTCGCCGCTCGTGCTGTTGATTCGCACGATTCCCGCGGCGCCGTGGGTGACGATGTCGCCGCTGGTGGTGCGTGCACGCAGGCCGCGCGGCGCCTCGTCGACCCGCAGCGCTCCGCTGACGCTCGAGATCACGAGCGAATCGCGCGCTCCCTTGACCGAGACGGCGCCGCTGGTGGCGGTGATCCGCAACGGCTCGCTGGCGCTGTCGACCTCGACGTCGCCGCTCACGGTCTGGATCACCGCCGCGCCGATCGCGGAGGCCGAGACGGCGCCGCCGTGCTCGACGCGCGGAGCGAGGCCGCGCGCCTGCTGGACGGTCACGTCGCCGCTCGTGGTGGTGAGCACCTGGGAGCCCGACACGTTCTCGGACTCGAGGTCGCCGCTGGTCGAGGCGAGCCGGACCGGCAGATCGTCCGGGACCTCGACCTCGAGCCTCACCTCGACGCGAGGCAGCTCCGAAGCCGTTGAACACGTCGAGCAGCCCGATCCGCACCGACTGGCGCTGGGGGTACTTCACCCGCACGACGTAGCGACCACCTTCGCGGCTGGTCACGACCTCGGTCTCCTTGCCCCCAGCGGGCTGGCGTGGCGCTCGTCCTCACCGCGCACGGATCTTGAGCGCCGTGAGGTGGATCTGGTCGGTCGCGCCGCGCCGGACGCTGACCAGGCCGCGCGGGTTCTCGACCACCACCCCTTGAGCTCGCGGGCGTCCTCGGTGGCTTCGCTCTGCTCGCGCCAGGTCTCGGCCGAGACGGCCGCGGGGACCGCGAGGGCGAGCAGGGTGACGAGAGTCGAGATTCCGAGATTCATGATGGTTTGGCCTCCTCCCGAGGGACGCCCACTCTACGCGACCCGGGGCCGCAGGGTTGCGCGGATGCCCGATTTCCGGCGTTCGAGCCGGCCGGGGTCCCGCTCTGGAGGGCCGGAAATGCGGGCAAAATGCACGGAGGGGCGACTCGATGCTGGAGCCTCCCTCCGCAACGATGTCCAGGACCCCGAGTGGGATCAGTGGTGCATCGAGGTGTCGGCCATCATGGACGTATCGGACATCATGGTGGTCGTGTCGGTCATCGTGCTCGTCTCGACCGGCGGCGTGGTCTCGGTGGTCTCTTCCTTCTTCTGTCCACATCCGACCGCGGCGAGAGCAATGGTCAGCGATAGCATCGCGATCATCGCAAGAGCGAAGTTCTTCCGCATCGTTATTTCGTCACCTCCTCTCGACTCGCCGCGCCCGAAGCATCCCGGTCGCGGCCGTGGTCTTGGTTCATTCAATAAAGAAAAACACCACTATGTAGCGGTGTCCGGCTGGCAGCGTCCTTGCGCGAGCGTACAATGACGAGTTCGGAAATCGGATGCCAACAACGCGCGTCGCAGCGGACCGCAACGTCCCGGCAAAAACCCGCGAAAGGCTAGGGTCGTAGCCCGGGCTGTCAACTACCTTTTTGCCTCATGGCGGTGGTGCCTGACCGGGGTCAAACCGATGGGCTCAAACCGCTTGCAGCGCCCGAGCCAGGTCGGCCCGCAGGTCCTCGGCGTCCTCGATGCCGACCGAGAGGCGCAGCAATCCGTCGGCGAAGCCCATCCGGAGCCGGGCCTCTCGAGGCACCGAGGCGTGGGTCATCGAGGCGGGGTGACACACCAGGCTCTCGACGCCGCCGAGGCTCTCGGCGCGCGTGAACAGGCGGAAGCGATCGAACACGCGCCGTCCGGCCTCGAGCGATCCGTCGCCGGGGATGAACGAGATGATCCCGCCGAACCCCGAGGCCTGACGCTTCGCCAGCTCGTGATCGGGGTGGCTCTGAGCCCCGGGTAGAACACCGCCTGCACCCCGGCGCCGCACACAGGTAACGCGCCAGGACGCGGGCGTTCTCGTCGTGGCGCTGCATGCGGACCGCGAGCGTCTTGGTGCCGCGAAGCGCGAGCCAGCAGTCCATCGGCCCCGGCACCGCGCCGGACGCGTTCTGCAGGAAGCGCAGCTGCTCGGCGATTTCGTCGTCGCTCGTGACCGAGCACGCCGCCGATCATGTCGCTGTGCCCGTTCAGGTACTTGGTCACCGAGTGGAGCACGACGTCGGCGCCCAGCTCGAGCGGACGCTGGAAGTAGGGCGTCATGAACGTGTTGTCGCACCACCACCCGGACGCCGTGACGGTGGGCCACGCGTCGCTCACCGCGGCCAGGTCGGTGAGCTGCATCATCGGGTTGGTCGGCGTCTCGAGGAACAGCATGCGCGTGCGCGGCGTGAAGGCTCGCCTCGACCTCGTCGGGACGCCGGGTGGCGACGAAGGTGAACTCGAGACCGAAGCGCTCGGAGGACGCGCGTCGAACAGGCGATAGGTGCCGCCGTAGAGTTGTCGGCCGGCGACGACGTGATCGCCCGACGACAGCGTCTGCAGCAGCGTGTTGGTGGCCGCGAGGCCCGAGGCGAAGCACGAAGCCGTGGCGTCCGCCCTCGAGCGCCGCGAGGTTGCGCTCGAGCGCCGACGCGCGTGGCGTTGTGGGTGCGCGCGTACTCGAAGCCCTTGTGCTGGCCGAGCGCCTCCTGGGCGTAGGTCGAGGTCTGGTAGATCGGGCACGACGACGGCGCCGGTGGTCGGGTCGGGCTCCTGGCCCGGCGTGGATCGCCCGCGTGCTGAAGCCCGGATTCTGTGCCGAGCGACGAATCGCCGCCCATCACTCGCCTCCCGCGATGAACTGCAGCATGTCGAAGCGCGTGAGGATGCCGATCACCGAGCCGTTCTCGCGCACCAGCACCGCGGGATTGCGCGCGGTGAGCAGACGGGTGACGTGATCGGCGGGCTCGTGGCTCGGCACCACCGGCAGCGGGTCGGCCATCGAGGCGACTCGACCGGACGGTCGAGCACGGACGGAGTCTTCGAGCACGCGCCTTGAGGATGTCGCTGTCGTACAGCGTGCCCGACCACGTCGCCGTCGCGGAACACCGGGATCTGGGTGATGTTGTGCTGCTGCACCATCGCCAGCGCGCGACACGCGGCTCGCCGACCTGGACCGAGAGCAGCGGCGGCAACGCCGCGCGGTCTTGCTGTCGATCAGCTCGGCGACGCGGGTCGACGACGGATCGAGCAGATGGTTGTCGCGCATCCAGGCGTCGTTGTGCACCTTGCTCAGGTAGCGCTCGCCGGTGTCGGGCACGATCACGACCACGAGGTCGTCCGGGCTCAGCGACTTCGCGACCTCGAGCGCCACCCACATCACCATGCCGCCCGAGCCGCCGGTGAAGATCGCCTCCTCGCGCGCCAGTCGGCGCGCGGTGTTGAGACCGTCGCGGTCCGATGCAGGCGACGATGCGATCGACCACCGAGAAATCCGTGGCGCCCGGAATGAAGTCCTCGCCCACGCCCTCGATCTTGTAGGTGTGCGGCCTCGGTCATCTCTGCCGGTCTCCTTGTAGGCCTTGAGGATCGAGCCCGATCGGATCGGCGCCGACGACCTGCACGCTCGGCTTCTTCTCCTTCAGATATCGCGCCGGCGCCCGAGATCGTGCCGCCCGTCCCCATGCCGGCGACGAAGTGCGTGCACCTTGCCCGCGGTCTGCTCCCACAGCTCGGGACCGGTGGTGCTGGTAGTGCGCCTCCGGGTTCGGCCGGGTTGTGAGTACTGGTTCGCGAGGAACGCGCCCGGCCGCTCGGCGGTGATGCGCTTGGCGACGTTAGTAGTACGACTCGGGCGAGTCGGGAGCGACGGCCGTCGGGCTCAGCAGGACCTCGGCGCCGAACGCCTTCAAGCAGGCTGACCTTCTCGCTCGAGACCTTGTCGGGCATGCAGAACACCGCGCGATAGCCCTTGACCGCACGCCACCATCGCCAGGCCGAGGCCGGTGTTCCCGGACGTGCACTCGACGATCGTGCCGCCCGGCTGGAGCTTCGCCCTCGCGCTCGGCGGCCTCGACCATCGCGAGCCCGATGCGGTCCTTGACGCTGCCGCCGGGATTGAAGGCCTCGAGCTTGGCGCAGCACCGGCGCCTTCGCCGCGCGCGCCAGGTTGCGCAGCGCGCACGAGCGGCGTCCGTCCCACGGTCTCGAGGATGTTCTCGTAGTACTGGACGCCTTCGAGCACGTTGCTCACGGGATGCTCCTGGGAGGTTCGGGCGGGACGCGAGACTAGCGCGCCCCGCCGGGCGCGTCAAGGCATCGGCGGGTCCGCGGATCTTGTTCGGACTCAATGGGTGCGAGTACGGGGGCCGACGGAGGGGGCGGGGCGGGGAGCACTCTGCGAGACCCGCGGTCGCTACGACATCCTGTCTCCGCTCCGCTCACTCGACTCGCTCCGCGCATCCTGCGCTGCGCGAGCCTCGTGAGTCTCGCGACGTGCCCCCGCCCTCTCCGTCGGCGCGCCTGGACGTGCGCCGAGGAGTCGAGATGTCGCCGTCGAAGGGAGTCCGTCGAACCTTCGAGGGGCACGGACGAACGGCGTCGTCCCCTGTCCGCCGACCCGATTCACCAGTCGCTCGAGGGAGTCACGGCTCCACGGCGGAGAGCCGGCACGACGCGCGCGATAGCACGACGGACCCGAGCGACACTCACGAACGTCGGGCATACAGTGTGCGGAGCAACGCGGGTCGGTCGTATCAACGCCCGTACGACCGGCGCCACGATCCCGCTCGCCGGCGGCGGGTGGCGGGGGCGCAGCGAGACTCACGGGACTCGCGTAGCGCAGGATGCGCGGAGCGAGTCAGTGAGCGGAGCGAAGGCAGGATGCCGAAGCGACCGCGGGTCTCGCTGCGTGCCCTCGCCGTCCACCGCGGCCCCCACGACACCGACGCCGGGACGAGCACGCCCGAGCGCCGGCGAGGCGCAAACGAAGCGCCCGCGCTCAGAGAAGCGCAGGCGCGCGAGTTCGACGCGACGCGTCGATCAGGGCGAGCCGTGCGAGCCCTTCATCATGTTCGGGTTCGTCTTGTTGAGCTTGCGGTTCTTGATCGTGTCGCCGGAGAGATTGCTGTGCGCGATCATCGGCGAGCTTCTTGTCGAAGCTGAACTCGGGATCGTTCTCGCCGTGATGGCACGTCACGCAGGTCTTGTCGGTGATCATCGCGGGCGTCGAGGCGAAGGCCTCGTGCTGCGTGCCCATGCCGTGGCAGTTCTCGCACTGGACGTTGCCGAGCTGCGGCGTGGTCGCGTGCACTCGCGAAGCCGCCCGGCTTGCTTGTAGCCCACCACGTGGCAGGGGATGCATTCGGGCGTCGCGTCCTTCTTGACCTCGACCAGCGTCTGCCAGGCCATCGAGTGCGACGTCGTCTTCCACTGCGCCGCCCTCCTCGGCGTGGCAGCGGATGCACAGCTCGGCGCCCAGGTAGTGGTCGGGGCTGTTCTCGACGCTCTGCTTCTCCTGCGAGGCCGCGCGCTCCATCTCGGTCTTGCGCATCTTCTCGTTGAAGCCGTCCTCGAAGCTCTTCACCAGCTTGGCGACCTCGGGCTTCTCGCCCACTTCGGGGCCGAGGATGATGCGCCTCGGCGTCGCCGGCGGTCATCGTGCTTCTTGGCGTCCGAGCGTCAGCTCGGTGCGGCCGATGTACTGGCCCTGCTCGCCGCCGTAGCACGGCGACGGTGTTCTTGATCATCCGGCCCTTCTGGAGCAGCGGAACGTCGTGGCCGACCATCACCGCGTCGATGCCGTCGACCGCGCTCACCAGGTCCTCGCTCTCGACCTTGCCGAGCTGCGAGAGCAGCAGGATGACGGTGGCGCGCCTTCTTGCGGAGGTCGGTGACCACCTGCTTCGCCACGCGCCGAGGGCTCGGCGACCGCGAGCGAGTCGCGCGCCGGACCGAGATCCGCCTTGTCGCTCGATCAGGCCGAAGCACGCCGACCTTGCACGCTGCCGACCTTCTTGATCACGTACGGCGGGAACACCGGCTTCTTGCGTCTTCTTGTCGAGCAGATTGGACGAGACCATCGGCAGCTGCGTGCGCTTCGCCTGCGCCTTGAGGAACGCGAGCCCGAAGCGCGAGGTCGCGATCACCGACGCCGACCGCGTCGGTGCCGAGCACCTTCATGGCGTCCATCAGGAACCACGCCTTGTCGCGCTCGGCTTCGATCTCGGGGAAGAAGCCGCCGTTGTCGACCAGCACCACCTGGCCGTACGACCGTCTTCACGCTGTCGACGAAACTGGCCCGCCGGGCCAGGCCCCCCTTGGGCGTGTGTCAGCCACAGGGACTGGTCTTGCCCTTGACGTCGGTCGTGCTGAGGATGATCAGCTTGTTGGGCTGCATCGGCGCCTTCTCGGACGAGGCGCCCATCAGCATGAACACCGCCAGCACCGCGAGCACCGCGGTGGCGAGGTTGCGCGAGGCGAACCACTTCATGAACGCGAATCTCCCTCGGGAAATCGAAGCGAAGGTGGGCTTCGGCAGCGGAAGCGGGGTTCAGCTTATGAGCGTCGGCAGCACCTCGTCAGGGAACGACGATCCCTCGATCGCCCGGAACGCCCAGGCTTTGCAGGAGTTTGCGCGCCGCACGATCCCGCGGTCCGACCGGGGCATTCCGCACCGGCCGCTACGGGCGAGATGCTTCCGGAGCTGATCCGTCCCCGGGACCCGGCGCTTGAGCCGGCGTGGACGACCCGGACCTCGAAGCCGTAACGGTCGAGGCCGAAGTGCCGCTCGACGCGCTCGACCAGGCCGTTGACCGTGGCGTCCCGCGGATGGTCCGGCCGCGACGCCCGAGGCCGTGGGCGCGGGCGAGGCCGGCCTCGAATCCTCGCGGTACGCCTCCTTCATCATCCGCTCGAGCGTGCGCCAGTGCGAACGACGGATCTTTTTCATCACCTGTGCTTGCGTCATGCGTCCCTCCCGGACCGATGCGCTCCGGATCCGTCCGGAGCCTCGGACAATGTACCAGAGCGGCTGCTTGCGATTCGCCGCCGGCCGAGGCTGGCGTCTGCCGGGCTCCGGGCGCTAAGGTCGCCAGCCTCGACCGAGGGACGGGATGACCTACGAGACCCCTGAGCGAAACCGAGTGGGAGCGGGTGGAGCGCATCTGGGCCATGCTCGACGAGGGCCAGGCTCCGCGCGCGCGGCTCGAGATCGCCTCGCTGCTCGACGCGCGTCCCGGCCATCCGGATCTACGCATCGTCGACGCCGCCGTGTCGCTCGACGAGAACGATCCGCCGGCGCGCTCGAGGCGCTGCGCGGCGCCGAGCGCTCGGCCGATCCCGCGTTCTTCTTCCACCTGCGCGCCACCGCGCTGTTCGAGCTCGTCCGTCTGGAGGATGCCCGCGACGACGCCGAGCGCGCGCTGGCGATCCGCAGCGACCTCGCCGAGGCCCACGATCTGCTCGGCCGCGTGCTCGAGCATCTCGGTGACACGGAGGGCGCCGCGGAGCACACCGCGGAGGCCGAGGCGATCGATTCCGAGTCGTTCCCTCGCCGCTCGACGTCCCCGAGACCGAGTTCGACGAGCTGGTCGAGCGCGGCATCAAGGAGCTGCCCGAGCCGGTGCGCAAGCATCTCGAGGAGCTGCCGGTGCTGGTCGAGGCGTTGCCGTCGCGCGAGATGCTCACCGCCTCCTCGCCGCCGCTCGCGCCCGACATTCTCGGCCTGTTCCGTGGGCCGCGACCTCATGACGCGCTCGCACGGCGACGTGCCCGACACGCCGGGCGCCATCTATCTCTTTCGCCGCAACCTCCTGCGCGTGACCTCCGATCGCGAGGAGCTGAGCCGTGAGATCCGGGTGACGGTGCGGCACGAGGTCGGTCACCTCCTCGGTCTCGACGAGGACGAGCTCGAGCGCTGGGGCCTCGGTTGACGCGATCGCCGATGATCGCCTGGGCGCTCTTCGTCGCGCTCGCGATCGTGACGCTGTGGTGGCAACTCGCCGAGAAGCGCGCCCGCTCGGAGTACGCGCGCGCCGACGCGCAAAGTCGCGGCCACATCGCGTCGCTCTCCGATTGGCTGCGGCGCGCTCGCGGCGCGTCTCGACACCTGCGAGGCCGCAACCCGCCGCTAGTCCTCGGCCCCGGCGTCGTCGTCCTCGATCCGCTCGACCCCGACGCTGCCGCGCCCGCAGTGGGCGCACGGGACCCGGTAGTGGCGCAGGTCGTCGCGCGCCATCACCGGCTCGAGCAGCTCCGCGACCTGGTCCGGCCGGCCGAAGTCGATCGCCGCCGCCGCGGTGGCGAGCGGCTCGGCGATCTCGCGTGCCGACGCCCCCTTCATCGCCGGCTCGGCCAGCAGGGCGGCCACGAGCTCGCGCGCGAGCGGCGCCGCCACCCGGGCGACGTCGGCGGTCAGGCCCAGGCGGGCGTAGCCGTGCACGACCAGCGCGCGATCCCAGAAGGTGTCGAACTCGAACGCCGACTCCGCCGCCCGCAGCACGCGGGCGTCGGGGCAGGGGAAAGCTCCTTGCGGGCCCGCGCCTCGGCGCGCTCGACCAGCAGCGTCCACAGCAACCGCCCGACCGTGTGATCGCTCCAGTAGGACGACGCCGGCCCCGCCTCCGCGCGCGCCCGCTCGAGCACGCGGGCGTCGGGCAGCCCCGGCGTCGTCGCCACCGCCTCGAGCACGGTGGTCGCGGCGCGGTTCCAGCTCGCCTCGCGCCCATCGCCGGCCAGCGCAAGGTCCTCGCGCGCCCCGGCGAAGTCGCCGCGGCGGGCGCGCAGCGCCCCGCGGGCGAGCCGAGCCGTCGGGACGCCGGCGTGCTCGATCGCGCGCGTAGGCGATCTCGGCGAGCGCCGGCTCCGCGGTGCGCTCGGCGGCGATCGCGAGCGCGTGCCAGAACCGGCCCTCGTCGGGCTGCTGCGTGACCGCGGTCTCGAGCAGCGCGCGCGCGCGCACGAACCCGCGCGCGAGGGCCGACATCGCGTCGCGCACCAGCACCGGATCACCGAGCTCGGCGGTCGGGGGCGTGAGGTCGGTGAGGAAGCGCGGGCGCTCGGGCAGGATCTCGCCGAGCGGCTTCGGGTCACCGGCCCACGCGCGCGCCACCGCAGACCAGATTCTGGAGCTCACCGATCCACTCCTCGAATCGCGGCGCCTCGAGTGCCAAGCGCTCGCCGCACACCGCACACCGCGCCGCCTCGTCCGCGCCGGCCACCACGCCCTCGAGCCGGACCGCGAGCTGACAGCGCTCGCACCACGCGTCCCAGCCCGATCCGGCGGGACCGATCCACGCGCCGCGCTCGCACGCGTCGCAGGCCAGGAACACCCGGGTCACGGCGACCCGGGACCGCGCGATCGGCGCGTCACTGGATGCCGCCGAGGCTGCCGCCGCGAGTGCCGCGCTCGAGGAAGATCTCCTTCTGATCCTTGACGCCGATGCGGAAGTAGTACTCGGCGAAGCCGTCGGGATCGAAGGTGCGGCTGAAGGACGCGGTCCAGCAGTGGAGGTCGCGCGTCAGCCCGAAGTGCTGGGTCCCCACCTGCCGCAGCGTGACGTCGTAGCCGGCGGAGTAGTCGAAGGTCCAGCTCGGCGTGAGCTGGAAGTGGGCGACGATGTTGGCGTACTTGCTGCTCGCCCAGTTCCTCCCGGAGTAGCCGCCCGAGTACGAGTAGGCGAAGTCCAGCGACCAGTCCTCGGCGATGTCGCCGCCCGGCTCCTCGCCGGTCGACTCGAGCGGCAAGAATGCCCTGCGCTTGCGGCCGCGGTTCAGGTTGAACCCGTAGTTGAAGCCGAACGAGCGCAGCGGTCGCTCCGAGTAGACGTCGACCACTCCCGAAGCGCTGAGATTGAACCCGCCCGGCGGCTGGATGTAGAGGTTGGTGTTGAGGTTCGACAGCGGATGGATCTGTCCCTGCTCCTTCCACAGGAAGTTGTAGGAGCCGACCGTGTTGAACCCGATCAGGTTGTCGAGCTTCTGGATCGTGCCCTTGCGATCGAGCTTGACCTGGACCCGCTGGTTCACGCCGAAGTTCATGCGGAAATTCTTGAGGCCGGACACCGCGATGCCGTCGAAATTGCTGAAGCGCTCGCGAATCTGACCGGTCCAGGGAATCGACGTAGGTGAGGCTCGGGAAGTCGGGGCTGAAGGTGAACTGACGCGGTCGGGAACACGAGGTGCCGGATGCCTCTGCGACGATGCCGATGCGCGGATAGAACGTGCCGTAGAAGGTGGCGCTCGTGGTCAGCGCCGACGACCAGGTGCCGGTCGGGACCACCTTGTTGCCCAACTCGTCGTGATCGAAGATCGCGAAATTGCCGATCGACGCTCGGACTGGATGTTGAGCCAGCCGAACAGCTCCGCGAGTCCGACAACCCGGCGTTGGCGCCGGAACCCGACCCGCTTGGTGATGCGGTGGTCGAGGAACGTCGTCGTGTCGACGACGAACGTCGAGTCGTTGATGAACGTGGTGTCGGGGCGGTACCCGGCGACCACGCCGCGCCGCTCGCCCTGCGCGACGAACCGGCTGCTCAGGATCGAAGTAGAGCGTCGAGAGCGATTTCTCGAGCCCGGTGTCGTGCAGGAATCCGATCGAGCCGACCGAGCGCGTCGGCAGCGACATCGTGATCGAGGGAAGCTCACCGTGAGCCGCGGCAGCCCCGCCACCGTGCCGGGCGGCGGAACCCCAGGAGCCCGGGACCGCCGGGATCGGAGATGGGATCGTCGGCATCGAGGTCCCTGCGGCGATCGAGCGCGGCGTTGATGCTCGACCCAGTCGGCCGAGTGCGAGATCGCGAGGCTCGAGTGAGGAAGCGGTTGAGCCGGCTGCGACAGCGGGTTGCCGTAGAGGTTGCTCGAGTTGTAGTCGCGGCTCGACACGAACGACGCCGCGCGGCGGTGAACTGCGTGCGCGGCGACAACTCCTGCGAGTGGTCGGCGTTGAGGTCCCAGTCGCTCGTGCGTTGATCGGCTTCGTTCTTGGCGTAGCTGCCGCGGAAGCTGCCGTCGAGCACGTAGAGCAGCTTGTAGATGCCGTCGGCGCGCAGCACCCACGAGGGCTCGGTCTGGTAGTAGTCGCCGGTCGTGGTGAGGTCCATGTAGTCGTTGGGCGCCCAGTAGTAGCCGGCGTTGCGGATGAACTGGCCGGCGCGGTTGCTGATCCCGAGCTCGATCTGCGGGAACAGGAAGCCCGAGTGCCGGCCCGGGCTTGATCGGGAAGATCCAGAACGGCAGCGCCAGCAGCGGCACGTTGCTGCACGTAGAAGCACCACGGGCTTCGCCACCAGCTTGTCCTTGAGATAGATCTTCATCCAGCGCGCCTGGAAGTGATAGTGCGGGCTCGCGAGGCTCGCACGTGCTGTAGGAGCCGTTGAGCACGTCGAGCTGCCGCTCGTTCGGCCTTCACGGATCCGCTCGCCGTGGTAGAGCGCGCGCTCGTAGGCGGTCTCCGCCTGGTAGATGTTGCCGACGCGGGACTCGAGATCGTAGGTCATGAGGTGGCCGGTCACCTTGTCGCCGTGCTCGATCAACTCCGGCTCGTGGGTCGCGACCAGGGTCTGCTTGTCGATGTCGTACTCGACCCTCCCCGCGTGCAGCTCGAGATCCTTGAACACGAGGTGGGACGCCTCGTCGAGCACGATCTTGTTGTCGGTGACGATGTAGTCGATCCGGGTCGCGTCGTACTGGACCACGTCGTGCTCGCCCTTGGCGGTGTCGGCGACGTTCATCGCGAACCGGTACTCGCCGCTCGCCTTGCCCTGCACCCGCGCGCGCTCGATCTTCCGGTCCTTGAAGTAGACGGTGATCGTGTCGCCGCTGGGCCAGATTGATCTCGGGCGTCTTCCCGGCGCGGGGCGCCGCCTGGTAGTCGTCTCGCGCCGCGCCGATCGCGACCAGGCTGTCGATCGCCTGATCGGGTGAAGAACACGTCGGCGCGATCGCCGCTCAGCTGGCTGCGCTCGCCCTTGGTCTCGGGGCTCGCCCCTGATAGTCGACCAGAGCGTGGTTCCTCACCACGACGCGGCGCAGCTGGCGCTGGTCGGCCCAGATCTCGAGCGTGTCACCGGTCACCGTGGTCTCGTCGTCCCACGACCTTCGGGTGACCGAGCAGCCACCCGCGCTGGGCGCGGTCGTCGAACAGCCCGTAGTCCGCCCGCGCGCTGCAGCGTGTCGCGCTCGACCCGCACCGAATCGATCGCCTCCGCCACCCGGGTCTCGGTGTTGAGCCTGCAGCTGAGGGCGCGGATCACCGCGGCGTGCCCCTTCTCGTCGGTGACGCGCATCAACGGATCGCCGGTGGCGACCGCCTCGTGGGTGGAGCGGTCGTAGTCCACCGACTGGCCCTCGAGGTCGAGCTTGTTGTCCTCGTCCCGACCCTTGACGTTGCCGCGGGCCTGGAGCAGCAGCGAATCGCGGAAGTAGACGGCGTGATCGCACGTCAGCGTCCGCTCCTTGTCGGTGCCGCTGACCCCGCCGAACAGATCGGCGCGGCCGGTGCGCCGATCGTAGACCGCCGACGGCGCCTCCAGCGTGGCCTCGCGGTCGACCAGGGTGACGCTGCCGCTCAGCTTGACCACGTCGTCCTTCTCGGAGTACTCGGCGTGATCGCAGGTCAGAGTCGAGGTGCTGTCCTCCACCTCGACGTCGTCGTCGAGATAGAGCATCCCCGCCTCCCGCACGTAACGGCCGTGGTCGGCGGTGAGCACGGTGCGCCCGCGGGTGATGCGCACGTTGCCGTTGAGCAGGATCTCGTCGCCCTCGGGCCCGTGGCTGCCGGTCATGTTGTCCGCCGAGATGTTGAGCGGCTCCCCGCTCGCCGCGGCGCCGCGGGCGCCGCGGACGCCGCGGGCGCCGCGCCGGCCGCGCCGAGCACGAGCAGCCCGGCGAGCAGCAGGCTCCGGATCGCGCGGCCGAGGGTCACTGCCACTCTCCCGGCGCGCCCGCCGAGGGCTTCCATCGCCTCGCCGACCGCGAACAGCGAGCCGAGCAGGAGCGCGGGACGCTCGGGCGTGGCGCGCGCGAGCGCGATGCGCCCGGCCGTGGCGACGTCGGGCGCGATCGTGGCGGAAATCCGCACGACTCCGCGGCCGCGGCGACGTGCTCCACGCTCATCGCGCGCTCGCTCCGGCTCCGGGTCGCGATCACCGGCCGGCCCGCGGCGAATGAAGCGAGCGCTTCGAGCATGCGGTCGATCCGCTTGTCGCGCGAGACCGCGAGCACGACCGCCGCCGGCGCCGGAATACCGGCCTCCTGCCAGACGCGCGCGACCGCGGCGACGCCTTCCGGGTTGTGGGCGCCGTCCCACCACAGCCGCGGGTCGGACGGGCAGGCTCGAGACGTCCCGGCCAGCGCGCCCCGCTCACGCCCTCGAGCGCATCGCGCGCCGCGATGCGGATGCCGCGGCGCGCGAGGACGGAGAGCGCCGCGAGCGCCGGGCCGGCGTTGAGCGCCCGCATGCGTCCGCCCGGCCCGAGCGCCCAGCGCAGCGTGCCGAAGGCCGCGGTCCGGTACTCGACGTTTCGGGCGGGACCGCGGCGTTCGGCGTGGCGAGGTCCGCGGCGGAAGCACCTCGGCGTGGCACTCGGCGGCGATCGCGCCGATCACCGCGCGCGCCGCGTCGGACCCCGCGCTCTCGACCACCGGGACGCCGGGCTTCACGATCCCGGCCTTCTCGGCCGCGATGCGCTCGAGGGTGTGACCCAGGATCTCCTCGTGGTCGAATCCGATCGTGGTGATCACGGACAGCTCGGGGACGATGCACGTTGGTCGAGTCGAGGCGGCCGCCGAGGCCGACCTCGACCACCGCCCACTCCACGTCTTCGGCCGCGAACGTCGCGAACGCGAGCGCCGTGCACGCCTCGAAGAAGGTGCAGTCACGCCCCTCGGGCAGGGCCTGGATGCGGTCGAGCAGGCGTTCGAGCGCAGGCCTCGTCCGCCCAGCGGCCGTTCACGCGGATGCGCTCGCGGAAGTCGACCAGGTGCGGCGAGGTGAAGAGTCCCGTGCGGTGACCGGCGGCGCGCAGCGCGCGCTCGACGATCGCGCAGGTCGAGCCCTTGCCGTTGGTGCCGGCGACGTGCACGGCGCGGAAGCGCCGCTCGGGATGACCGAGTGCCGCGAGCAGCGCCCGAGTGCCGTCGAGGCCGAGCTTGTCCCGGCGGCGCTCGAGACCGTAGAGCCGCCTCGAGTGCGTGCTGGAGCTTGAGGCTCACCGAGTCGGGGCATCCGCTCGAGCCGTGCCGACGTCCGCCGGGGAGGCTGCGGCGCGAGAGGCGATGCGGCGAGCGCTGGCCCTCGGGCGGCGAACCCGCGCGTCGAGCGCCAGAAGAACTCGAGCAGGCGCGCCGACCTCCTCGCGCATCTGCTTGCGGTGAACGATGCGGTCGATGAAACCCTTCTCGAGCACGAACTCGGCGCGCTGGAAGCCCGGCCGGCAGATCCTCGCCGATGGTCTGGCGGATCACGCGCGCGCCGGCGAAGCCGACCAGCGCCCCCGGCTCGGCGACGATGACGTCGCCCAGCGAGGCGAACGAGGCGAGCACGCCTGCCGTCGAGGGATCGGTGAGGATCGAGACGAACGGCAGCCGCGCGTCCTGCGAAGCCGCGCGAGCAGCGCCGAGGTCTTCGCCATCTGCATCAGCGACAGGATGCCCTCCTGCATGCCGCGCGCCGCCGGTCGCCGAGACCACGATCAGCGCGCGGCGCTCGGCGATCGCGGCCTCGATCGAGCGCGCCACCTTCTCGCCCACCACCGAGCCCATGCTGCCGCCCATGAAGAAGAAGTCCATGATCGCGAGGCTGACCGGCTTGTCGCCGATGCGTCGCCACGCCCGACAGCGCCGCGTCCTTCATGCCGGTGTCGCGCTGCGCGGCCTTGAGCCGCTCCGGATAGCGCATCTTGCGCGTCGCGGAAGCTCGAGCGGATCGCCGGCCTCGAGATCGGCGTGGCGCTCCTCGAAGCTGAATCCGGATCGGCGATGAAGCCGAGGTAGGTGCGCGCCGGCACGCGGAAGTGGTAGCTGCAGTGCGGGCAGGTCCAGAGGTTCTCCTCGAGCACGGTCTGGAACAGCGCCTCGCCGCAGCCCTCGCACTTGGTCCAGAGGCCTTCGGGAACTTCGGGGCGCGGCGACTTCTTCGGACTTGATGCCGGCGCGTTCTCGTTTGAGCCAGGACATGGAGCGCGGGTTCCGGGACGGGGTCACTCGAGCGCGCACGAGGCGCGCCATTCCATCACCAGCGCGTCTTCGCCCGTGTCACGATAATACCGTGGCCGAATACCGGCCAGACGAAACCGTAGCGCACGATACAGCGCCTGCGCCGCGAAGTTCGAGACCGCGCACCTCGAGCGCGATGCTCTCGACGCCGATTGATCGCCCGCGCGCGAGCATGTCATCGATCAGCACGCCCGGCGACACCGCTGCCGGCGGGCTCCGGGCACCACGGCGATGTTACCGAGATGGCCGGTCCCGTGGTCGAGCCACGCCATCGCGGTAGCCCGCGAGCGCGCCGTCGCCGCTCCGCGATCCGCGCGTGGAGCATCGGCGTGCGTAGCCCGCCGCGGAAGAACGACTCGGGCCAGGGATCGGTGAAGACGCGTCGCGCTCGATCTCGGCGACGCGCGGCAGGTCGCTCGCGCGCGAAGTCGCGCAGCATCGCGTCGGCATCCAGCGCGCGGACCGCGCGTGACGGACGCGCTCCTCGGCTTGCGCCGAGCGCTGACGTAGATCGGGCTCGAGCTCGCCGCGCGTCGCGGCAGACCGGCGGCGGGACCGCGACCCGACGCGACTGCGGCGGCGAGATCGTGCGCCGAGAGCCCCCTCGTGACGCGCACGCGGCCGACGTGCTGCCGGGGTAGGCACGCTCGAGCGCGCTCGCGCTCGCGCGGCACGCCCGGCCCGACGAAGCGCGATCGCCCCTCGGCACGCGAGTGCCGCCGCCTCGCGCGCGCCGGCGAGCAGCGTCGTCCGGGCGGGCCGACGCGTGGCGCGGCGAGCAGCGTGGACGCGGCCGCGCGCATCGGCACGGAAGAAGCCGGCGTAGAGATCGCGCCGGCCGGCCGGCACCAGCGGCACGATCAGCGCGCGCGCTGTCCCGAGGCGAGCGCCAGCGCCGCCAGCGACGAGGCGCCGTCGACGCTCGCGCCTTCGCCGCCAGCGCCAGCGCCTCGCGCGGTGGCGAGGCCGACGCGCACGCCCGTGAACGAGCCCGGACCGAGATCGGCGGCGACCCATTCGAGCGCGCGCGCGGAGCGCGCGTCGCTCGCTCGAGCGCCTGCTTCACCAGTGCCGCCAGGCGCCGCGTGTGACCGTGCCCGACCTCCTCGACCTCGTGCGCGAGCGGCCGCCGTCGTCGGCGACGCACGAGCACCTCGACGTGCTCGGTGGCGGCCTCGATCGCGAGACCGCTCACGGCTGACGGGTCCAGCTCCGGCGACCAGGTCGTCGAGCAGCGCCAGTCGCGCGCGGCCCGCGGTCGCGCGCGCGTTCGAGCATCCGCTCGTCGATCCGATCGCGGCGCGAGCCGGATCTCGAGCGCCTCGGCGCGCAGCCGGTCCGGCAGCTTCGCCCCACTCGACCACGAGCGCGCCGCGCTCGAGCGCCTCCGTCGAGACCGAGCGCCGGCATCGTCGGGCCGTCGACGCGGTAGAGGTCGAGCGTGGAACAGCAGCGGCAGCCGGCCGCGATACTCGTTGACCAGCGTGAACGGTCGGGCTGCGCACGCCGGCAGCGGACCCCAGGCCACGCGCGAGCCCCGCCACGAAGCGGGTCTTGCCGGCGCCGAGCGGCCCGGAGAGCGCGACCACGTCGCCCGGCGCGAGTACGACCGCGAGCGATTCCCCGGCCTGCTCGGTCTCCTCCGGTGAGGCGAGCAGCCGCTCCGGCGCGCCGCGCGCGTCGGCGAAGCCTCGCGACTCATGAGGACCCGTCGCGAGCGGAGCGCTCGAGCGTCGGGGTCATTTCGCGGGTGAGGACCACCAGCGGCAGGATCATCTCCTCGACCGAGATGCCGCCGTGCTGGAACGAGCCGCGATACTGGCGCTCGAACTCGTGGAAGCGCGTCGGGTAGACGAAGTAGTAGTCCTCGCGCGCCAGCACGTAGTTCTTGTTCACGCCCGTCGTCCGGGCAGCATGAAGTCCGTCGGCTTGCGCACGATCACCGCCTGCTTGGCGTCGGTGTTGAGGTTGAGCGCCGTACTTGTAGCGCAGGTTGGTCGAGGTCTCGCGGTTGCCGTAGCACGAGCGCCGCGCGCGCCGTCCGAGCACCGCGCCGTGGTCGGTGGTCAGCACCACCGTGCAGTCCTGGGTCGAGAGCGCGCGGAAGATGTCGTAGAGCGGGCTGTGCGTGAACCACGCCTTCATCACCGCGCGGAACGCCGCCTCGTCGGGCGCCAGCTCCTGAAGGATCTCGCTCTCCGAGCGGCCGTGCGCGAGGATGTCGAGGAAGTTGAACACCATGCTGACCAGCGGCAGGCCGGCGAACGAGCCGATCTGCCGGCGCGTCTGATGCGCCTCGTCGGCGTCGTAGATCTTGAGGTACTTGGGCGGCTTGCTCGGGCATCGCGCTCGAGACGCTCGAGCTGGAAGATCGAGCAGCTGCCGCTCGTAGCGGTTCTTGGTGCGCTCGTCGTTGCGTGCTCTCCTGCCACAGGTCGGGGTGGCGCTGCGCGCGAGCTCGACCGGCAGCAGCCCCGAGAAGATCGCGTTGCGCGAGTACGGCGTCGCGGTGGGCAGGATCGAGCAGTAGTAGCTCGCGCTCGACGTCGAACAGCTCCTCGAGCAGCGGCTCGAGCGTGAACCACTGGTCGAGCCGCATGCAGTCGATGATGATGAACACCACGCGCCGGCCCTGCTTGAGCTGCGGCACCACCGCGTGCGGCGACGACGTCGGTCGAGAGCAGCGGCCGGTCCTCGGCGCGCGTCACCCACGTCGGGATAGCCGTCCTCGACGAAGCGGCCGAAATCGCTGTTGAGGCCGCGCCGGAAGTCGGCGTGCGCCTGCTTGCAGACCCGTCCTCGCGCAGCCTCGTCGAAGCGCACGTCCCAGCGTCGCGACCTCGATCGCGAGCTCGACCCACTGCCGTGCCAGTCAGCCGGCGGAGGTCGAGCGTCTGCCAGCGCTGCATCTCGTCGACGTAGTCGCGCGCGCCGCTGGCGAGTCCTGGAGCTTCTGCGCAGTCGAGCACCCGCTTGCAGGCCATGAAGACCTGCGAGGGATTGACCGGCTTGATCAGGTAGTCGGTGATGTGGCGTGCCGATCGCCTCGTTCCATCAGCGCCTCTTCCTCGCTCTTGGTGACGAGGATCACCGGCACGCCGAGGTCGCGCGACTTGATCGCGTCGAGCGTGGCGAGGCCGCCGAGACCCGGCATCATCTCGTCGAGCAGCACCACGTCGAAGCGCCGCCGCCCGAGCGCGGCCAGCGCGTCCTCGCCGTTGGGCACCGGCGGTGACCGCGTAGCCCTTCTGCTCGAGGAAGCGGATGTGCGGCCTGAGGAGGTCGATCTCGTCGTCCGCCCACAGGATGTGGCGCTTGCCTTCGTCGGTCATGGATTCTTCGTGGTTTTCGAAGGTGAGGAGGCGAGGCTTCGTCGGGTGCGGCGGGCGATCATACCTCCCGCCCGGCAGGCCGCCAACGACGCGGCCCTTTGAACACCCTATCCGGGCCGTCAACCCCAGGGACCCCGGAGATGATCCAAGCCGATGCGGAGGCAACCTGCCGCCGCGACCCGGCGTAGACCACACCGACATGGAGGGCAGCGTCATGCGAACGACCGTGGACTCATCCTGCTCGCCGGGCTGGCCGCGACGGCCTGCTCCGTCCCGGCATCGGCGGACGACTGGACAAGCGACTTACCCGATCTCCGATCACCCGGAGCTGTCGCTGATCACCGACGACGGCCAGGTCCGGGTGGTGTCCTGGGACCGGGACGCCGATCGGCATCCACGTGGTCACCCAGGGATCCGCATCGGCGACGGCGGCGTCCGGATCACGGACGAGCACCCGGTGATCACGTCCAGGTCGAGGTGCGGAGCCGCGCTTCGACTTCTCGTTCCACCACCGCTCGATCCGGATCGAGGTCTCGATCCCGAGCGAGGCAGACCTGGACGTGCGCACCGGCGACGGCAGGGTGACGGCTCGCGCCGCTGCACGGCACGATTCGCGTCCACACCGGCGACGGCGGGATCTCGGTCGAGGGGCTCGAGGGCGACGTCGAGCTCGAGACCGGCGACGGGGAGATCGCGGCGCGCGACCTCGACGGCCGGCTCGACCTGCGCACCGGCGACGGCGCCGTCAGCGTCCAGGGCCGGTCTCGAGGAGCTGGTGATCCATTCCGGCGACGGCAACGTCGAGGCGGACGTGGCGAAGGGCTCGCGCGTCTCCGAGGCGTGGGGCGTCACCACCGGGGACGGCGACATCACGCCCGGATCCCGGGGAACCTGAAGGCCGATCTCGACGCGCGGACCGGCGACGGTCGCATCGACGTCGACCTGCCGGTCGAGGTGTCGGGCAACCTCGGTCAGCGCTCGGTGCGCGGACGCCTGAACGGCGGCGGCCCGCCGCTCCGACTGCGCAGCGGCGACGGCTCGATCCGGATCGAGCGGAGTGAGGTCTCAGTGGACAGCAGGCCGGCGCGATCAGAGCGGGAGCGCGATCACCATGGTCGTGCCGGAGCCCGGGACACTCTGGCGGATGAAGATGCGGCCGCCGTGGCACTCCGCGGCGACGCGTCGCGCCAGCGGGAGGCCGAGTCCCCATCCCCTCCGGCGCGTGGTGTACCCCGGCTCGAAGGCGCGGCGCTGCTCCGCCGGGCCCATCCCGCGGCCGTTGTCGCGCACCGCGATCTCGACGGTGCGGCCGTCGCGCGCCGGCGCCACCGACACGTCGATCAACCCCGGACGCTTGTCGAGTGCGCTGAGCGCGTTGGCGATCAGGTTCTCGAGCGCCCACTGAGCAGCTCGGCGTTGAGCATCACCGGCGGCGCCGGCTCGTAGCGCTCGCGGATCTCGACCATGCCGGCGCCCTGCGGCGTGCGCTTGCGCATGTATCCGACCACGCCCTGCACCACCGGCCCGACCTCGAGCGACTGAAGATTGGGAGCCGACCCAACGTGGCTGAATCGCTGCGCCACCTTGTTGAGCCGGTCGATGTCGCGCTCGATCTCGGTGATCGTCTCGGTGAGTACCGCCGCCGGAGCTCGACGCGTCCGCCCGGGTCGGCCTCCGCGACGTGGGAGCGCAGCAGCTCGGCCCAGCCCATCAAGGACGACAGCGGCGTGCCGAGCTGGTGCGCGGTCTCCTTGGCCATGCCGACCCAGATCGTGCGCTTCTCGATCTGGCGCACCGACGCGAGCCCCCAGAGTCCAATCGCGAGCAGGAGCAGCACGCCGGCGAGGGAGATCACCGGCATCCACCGCAGCTGCTTCAGCACCGAGGACTCGCCGTAGTGCACGTGGCCGATCGGCGTGTGGGAGCCGGGAGGGATCATCGGCACCGGCGCGTTCTTCCGGTCCATCTCCCGCCGCCTGCGCGCGCACCCGGTCGATCCTGCGTCGGATCTCGGGCGCGATCGGCTGTCCCAGCTTCAAGCTGTCGATCGACGCCGCCGGCACGAGCGCTGCGTCGACTTCGACGTGACGCCACGCCCGCGGCGTGGAGTCGCTGTCGGTGATCACCATCGGGAAGTCGATGCCCGCGATCACCTCGGAGAAGATCTGCTGCAGCGCAGCGTCGCGGGTGGCGGGGATCGAGGCCTGGCGCAGAACCGCGCGAACACCCGCGAGGTGGTCGCGACCTCGCGCGAGAGCCGCTGGATGACGAAGTGGGTGAACAGGAACACGCCCGCCACCAGCACCGCGCCGCCGATGAGGACGATGATCTGCAGCACCCGCGGGAACCGCATCGGAGCTTCCACGCCCGCACGCGTCACGCGGGGATCCCTGGGCTCGTTCAGCTCAGCTCTTCGAGCCCGTCGACGTACGGGCCGCAGCGCTTCGGGAATACGGACGCTCCCGCTCGCCGTCTGGTGGTTCTCGAGCAGGGCGGCGAAGGTGCGCGGCAGCGCCACGCCCGAAGCGTTCAAGCGTGTGCGGGAACTCGGCCTTCGCACCAACCTCGCGCCGGAACCGGAGCGCCATGCGGCGCGCCTGGAAGTCCTCGAAGTTCGAGCACGACGAGCACTCGAGCCAGGTGCCGAGTGCCCGGCGCCCACACCTCGAAGTCGTAGCACTTGGCGGCGGCGAAGCTGAGGTCGCCGCTGCAGAGCAGCACGACGCGGTACGGCAGCTCGAGCGCCTCGAAGATGGCGGCGACGTCGCGCGCCAGCTTCTCGTGCTCGTCGTAGCTGGTCTCGGGCGGCGACGAACTTGACCAGCTCGACCTTGTCGAACTGGTGCACGCGCACCATGCCGCGCGTGTCCTTGCCGTAGGTGCCGGCCTCGCGGCGGTAGGAGGCGCAGTACGCGGTGACGTAGCGCGGCATCACGCCGGGCTCGAGGATCTCCTCGCGGTAGATGTTGGTCACCGGCACCTCGGCGGTCGGGTTCAGGAACAGGTCGTCCTCCCCGATCAGGTACATGTCGCCTTCGAGCTTGGGAGCTGGCCGGTGCCGAACAGCGCGGCCCGGCGCACGACGTGCGGCGGCGAGACCTCGACGTAGCCGTGGCGCTTGGTGTGGAAGTCGAGCATGAACTGGATCAGCGCGCGCTCGAGCCGGGCGCCGCGGCCGGTGAACAAGAGAAATCCCGATCCCGCGATCTTGGCGGCGCGCTCGAAGTCGAGCAGGCCGAGGCGGGTGGCGATCTCCCAGTGCGGCGCCGGCGTGAAGTCGAAGCGCGCGGCTCGCCCCACGAGCGGAGCACCTGGTTCTGCGCCGCGTCACGTCCGGGCGGCACCGAGGCGTGCGGCAGGTTCGGGATCCAGGCGGCGAGCGATTCGCTCTCCTCCTCGAGCTTCTTGAGCTCGGCGTCGAGCGCCTTGATGCGCTCGCCGACCTCGCGCATGGCGCGGATCTCGTCGTCGGCCGACTCGCCGCGCTTCTTCTTCTCCGGCGATCTGCCTCGCTGGCGGCGTTGCGGCGGGCCTTGAGCTGCTCGGTCTCGTGGAGCACTCGGAGCCGCCGCTCCTCGATCGCGTAGAAGCGGGCGAGGTCGACGGTCATGCCCTTCAGGGCGACGCCCGCCTCGACCTTATCGCGGTTCTGTCTCAGGAACTTGAGATCGTGCATCGACGAGGCTCACCCGTTTCGAGTCGGAATCGCGTCCGGACCGAGCGCCAGGCCGACGTGGCGCGGCCGCGCGCTTCGCTCAGCGTTGATGCGACAGCTCCCGGGCGTGCTTGTAGGCGACGCGGGCCTCCTCGTCGCGCCCGAGCTTGGTCAGCGCCATCCCCATGCCGAAATACGCCGCGGGATCGTCCTTGTGGACCACCGCCGCCGCCGCGTAGCGCCGGGCGGCGAGATGATAGTCGCCGGAGCGATAGGCCTCGTTGCCGGCCTCGATCAGCTTCTGCGCGCGCTCCGCCCGCTCGGGGTTGGTGCGCAGGCTCGGCTGCCCTCCCCGCACGCGCTCAGCGCGAGCGCGAGCAGCATGCACGCGAGGAAGTACCGTCCCATGGCGCGCGCACTATGCGCGAGGCGTCGATGCAACGGCAAGCGGATTGCCTCAGACCTTGGCGGCCGCCTTCTTCTTCGCCGCCTTGCGCGCGGCCTTCTTCCCCGCCTTGCGCGCGGAGATCTTGCGCGGCGCGGCCTTCTTCACCGCCGCCTTCTTGGCCGGCTTCTGCGCCGCCGGCGCGGTCACGACCGCGGCCACCGGAAGCGGCTTGGCGATGCCGAGCGAGCGCAGCAACGAGGCTGCCTGCTCTGACGGCTGGGCGCCGCGCAGCGAGCCACTTCTCGACCTTGTCCTTGTGCACCCGGATCTCGAACGGCTGGGTGAGCGGGTTGTAGTGGCCGAGGATCTCCGAGGAACCGGCCGTCCCGCTGCCGCCTCGAGTCCGCCGCCACCATGCGATAGAACGGTCGCTTCTTGGCGCCCGCCCGCATCAGTCGAATCACCACCGACATGTTACCTCCTCGTGATGGAACCTCGAGGCCCGCAGGTCGAGCCCCGTGCTGCGTCATCGTGATCGAACCCGCCGGGCGGCGAAGCCCATCGGGCCCTTGCGCAGGCGCTTCATCATCGTTCGCGCCTGATCGTAATCGCGCAGCAGGCGGTTGACCTCCGGCACCGACGTGCCGCTACCCGCCGCGATGCGCCGCCGCCGGCTCCCGTCGATCAGGCGGGGCTGGCGTCGTTCCTTGAGCGTCATGCTGAGCAGGATGGCCTCGTAGCGTCTGAGATGCCCTTCGTCCGGCTTGATCTGCTCCATCGCGCGCCTTCGGGAACCCCGGCAACATTTTCATCAGGTCCTCGAGCGGACCCATCTTCTTCAGCTGGCGGAGCTGATCGAGGAAATCCTCGAGCGAGAACTCCGCCCTGCGCAGCTCGTCGGCCGAGGCGCGACGCCTGCTCGGCGTCGATCGTGGCGTGCGCGCCGCTCGACCAGCCCGAGCACGTCGCCCATCCCGAGGATGCGCCCCGCGAGGCGACCCGGATTGAACGGCTCGAGCCCGTCGAGCTTCTCGCCCACGCCGAGGAACAGGATCGGCTTCCCCGTCGCCTGACGCAGCGACAGCGCCGCACCACCGCGCGCGTCGCCGTCCATCTTAGTCAGCACCAACCCGTCGACACCGATCCGGCTCGTGAACGTCTCGCCGATCCGGACCGCTTCCTGCCCCGTCATCCCGTCGACCACGAGCAGCACCTGGTGCGGCCGGATCGCCGACTTCACCTGCTCGAGCTCGCTCATCAGCGTCGTCGTCGATGTGCAGCCGCCCCGCCGTGTCGACCAGCAGGAAGTCGAACCCTGCGTCGCGCGCCTGCTCCAGCCCGCTCGCGCGCGATCTCGACCGGCGGCGTGCCGTCCGGCGCCCGCCAGAACCCGACGTCCGCACGCTCGGCCAGCTTCTCGAGCTGGTCGATCGCGGCCGGACGGTAGACGTCGACGCTCACGAGCAGCACGCGCTTCGACTTGCGCCTTGAGCCACCGCGCCAGCTTGCCCGCGAAGGTCGTCTTGCCCGAGCCCTGTAGGCCCGCGAGCAGGACCACCGTCGGCACGTGCGGCGAGCCGGCGAGCGTGACCGGGGTCTTCCCGAGCAGGCTCTCCAGCTCATCGCGCACGAGCCCGACCACCTGCTGGCCGGGCGTCAGGCTCTTGAGGACGTCGTCGCCGACCGCCCTGGCCTCGACCCGCGCGATGAAGTCACGCGCCACCGCAACCTGAACGTCCGCCTCCAGCAGCGCCCTGCGCACCTCGCGCAAGGTATCCCGGATGTTGTCCGCAGATAGCCGGCCCCTGCCGGTGAGGTCTCGGACGATCCCCTGAGTCTCTCGGTCAGCGCTTCGAACACGGAGCCTTCGCGGTGAGGGTTGGAATCCGGACGCCTCGTGCGGCGTCAGCCGGTTCCCGACCCCCTCCCGGTCGTGGCCGGGTCGGTCAATAAGCGCGCGAAGGTACCATATGGCAGTCGTTTGTGGAATGGGAGATTGGAGACGTGTTTAGCGGATCGAAACGGGGTTTGGGAGCTGAGTCCCGGATCGCGGCGCGAGAAATCCCGTAGAAATTGGGGGCGGACTAAGCTTCCGCCACCCTCGCATGCAGTCCTCGCCGGAGGTGCCCGCCTCGATGTCTCGAACCGCCCCAGGTCCGATCCTCATTCTGCATGTCCTGATCTTCGTTGCCATCATGGGGTGGTCCCAGCCCGGCTATGCCGGAGCCAGCGCGAGCGCCTGGCTCGAGATGTCGCCTCCGGTCCGGGACCACCGGACCTCGAGCGCGATCTACGACGGCGCGCGCCGTCGGATGATCGTCGTCGGACCCTCGACGAAGGACATGCTCGTCTTGCCGCTCGACGGTGATCCGGTGTGGCACACGGTGCGCACGGCGAACCCACCCGAATACGTCGAGTTTCGTTCGGCCCAGCTCGACTCGGCCGGCAACCGGATCCTGTTCATTGGGTTCAGAATCGAGGGGACGGCTTTTACCCAGTCCTACTTCGAGGTCTGGGCGCTGTCCCTCGACGATCCACCAACGTGGTCCTATCTCGAAGACGGCCATACCGGGCCGACGGGCCGCTCGTTCTACAGCACGACGTGGGATCCGGTGAGGCGACGGCTGATCGTCTTCGGGGGAACCGAGACCATCGGCCATTTGATTCCGACCACATACTATCGGAACGTCGCGTTCACGTTCGACGGCGCGACATGGGACACTCTGAGAACCGAAGGCACTCCACCGCACGGACGCGCCAAAAACACCGCGGTGTACGACGCGGCGCGCGACCGGATCCTGGTTTTCGGCGGCGAGCAGGAAGACAATTCCCCTACGACGGTGTGGGGCTGGTCCTCGACGAGACGTGGCAGCTCTCGCTGTCGGGAACCCCGACCTGGACGTTCCTCACGCCTCAGACGCCGCCACCCTCGCCGCGTGAGGATCATTCGGCGGTGATCGATCCTGCCCGCGATCGGATGCTCGTCTACGGGGATCGACCGGCTACTCCTCCACCGAAGTGAACACGCTCTATTCGATGGCGCTCGACACCACGGGCACCGCCACCTGGACGCCGCTCGGAGACGGCCCGAGTCCGCGGCGGCTACACTTTGGCGATCGACGATCCGATGACCAGACGCATGCTGGTTTACGGCGGGCGGAGAGACCCGACGGGCAGCACGACGATTCCCCACTACGATCTGTGGTCCTACGATCTCGTGTCGAGCGGTGGATGGCAGAATCTGGCGCACACCGAGACCCAGATCGAGATCCGATCCTCCCACCAGGCGGTCTACGATTCGCTTCGCGACCGGATGATCGTCCTGCCCGGCACGGGCGACTACAACTCGCCGCAGACCATGTTGCTCGGCTACACGCTCGCGACCTCGTCCTGGGCCATTCTCTCCGACCGGAGTCCCACGATAGGAAACTACGATCATACGGTCGGCGCCTACGACCCGGGGCACGATCGCATCGTCATGTTCACCGGGCACGACCTGACAGGCTCGGGCACCAATTTCGTGTCGGTGCTCTCCCTGACGGCTCCGGATGGAGCACGCCCACCACCGGCGGGACGCCGCCGGGATGCTCGTATGGCTTCGCTTCGATTCACGATCCGGTGAACGCGCGCCTGCTGGTCTTCGGCGGGGCGAGGTTCGCCCCCAACAATTTCCACGCCTACTTCAACGACGTCTGGGCGCTCCTGTTGAATGGCGGCCTCGACTGGACGCGCCTCACGCCGACCGGTACTCGGCCCGCGATCCGACAGGGATCACTGGCGGCCTTCGATTCACGCCGTCATCGAATGCTCGTCTTCGGCGGCGCCGACTCGGTCCAGGCCTTCAACGATGTGTGGGCGCTGTCGCTCGACGGCGCGCCGGCCTGGGTGCGCCTCGACACGCAGGGCACACCTCCACTATCCAACCACAGCTCGGCCACGGGCATGATCTACGATCCGATCCGGGATCGACTGGTGGCGATCGGAATCGCTTCGAATGGTTCCTCGTCCGATACCACGGTCGTGTGGACGCTGCCGCTCGGATCCTCACCTGGGGCCGCGAGTCGCCGCAGTACCGGCCACCCACTCCTCGCTACGACGCCTCGCTCATGTACGACCCGGGGCGCGACCGCGTAGTAATGTTCGGCGGGGGGCTTACCAACGATCTCTGGTCACTCTACTTCGAGATCACGACCCCGGTCGCCCTCAGCCTCGTCCAGGCACGACCGACGATCGACCACATCGATCTCGCTTGGTTCGCCGCCGATCCGTCGGTGGTTCTCGATCTGTCGCGGCGGGAATCAGGACAAGGCTGGGTCGAGCTGGCTCGCGTCTCTTCCGACGGATCCGGAACCATCGTCTACGTGGACCGCGACGTGCACCCCGGCGCGCACTACGACTACCGCTGGAGCGACGTCGCGCACGGCATCGAGGGACAGGTCTCGATCGAAGTGCCGGGTGAAGCCGCGCTCGCGCTCTCCGTCCGCCCCAATCCCGCCCTGGCCGCGATGAACGTGCAGTTCAGCTTGCCGACGCGGGCGGCGGTGCGCCTCGAGGTGATCGACCTCGCGGGGCGCCGCGTGCTGGAGCGCAAACTCGAGGGGCTCGCGGCCGGACCTCATACCGTGTCACTCGGCGGGGCGACACGGTTCGCGCCGGGACTCTATCTCGTGCGGCTCACCCAGGCCGGCCGGCAGCTCGTCGCGCGGGCGGCGGTCGTTCGATAAATTGGCGTCTTCTCGTGAGGCCGGCGCGGACCTCGCATCGATCTGATCCGGACGTTCACGGTCGGATCTTGCCGGTCTGAATTCATTTTCCTCTTGACGACCCCGATCACTGCTTTTCTGTTCGCTCACGAGCGCCGTCGTATTGCGTACGAAAATGCGTCTGGCATCAGACGCCGCGCGAAAGAATCGAGAATCCTGCCAACGCAATCGTGACGCGCGTGCTCATCGCGCGTACGGAGCTCTACGCGCGTCGAAGACACTCATGCTACAAAGAGAGCGCCCCGCGCGTTCGTGCCTCGCCCCCGAGGAAGGATTCGCCGTGTGCGATTATTCCTCGTCTCATCTCAGCGACCGTGAGCTGATGCTCGACATGCCGGCCCTCGCATCGGCGGGCCGAGAGAACGACGCCCTTCTGCTCTCCCGGATCGCCGAGGCCGATGCCCGCAAGCTTTTCCTGCCGGCGGGCTATCCGTCGATGTTCGCCTACTGCATGGAGGTCCTGCGGCTCTCGGAAGAGTCGGCGGGCAAACGCATCCATGCGGCGCGCGCCGCCCGCAGGTTTCCGACGATCTTCGGGATGATCGCCGACGGTCGGCTGCACCTGAGCGCCGTCGTGATGCTGGCACCTCGTCTCACCAAGGAGAACGCGCACGATCTCCTGGACGCGGTGGCAGGCCAGACCAAGTCGGGGATCGCTCTGATCATGGCGGAGCGATTCCCCAAGGCGGACGTGCCGGCTCGGCTCGCGGCCATCGTGGAGACCGAACCGCTTCTGACACCGAGCGCGACCGGTGCTCCCGCCGAGCTGGCACCCAGTGGGATGACTCCGTGCACGCAACACGCCCCGGGGCGTGTTGAGGCATCCGATGTGCGGGGTCATGTGAGGCCCTTGGCGCCGCAGAAGTTCGCGCTGCAGCTCACGATCGATCAGGCGACGCACGACAAGCTGCAATATTTCCGGTCGCTGGTCCGACATCGTGTGCCGTCGGGCAACCTGAGCGCAGTTCTAAGCCGAGCTCTGGACCTGGCGATCGGTCAGGTCGAGAAGCGCAAGTTCGGGAAGGGCACGAACTCCCGAAAGCCACGCCGATCCAGTACTCGGTCCCGTCATATCCCCACCCACATCCGGAAAGCCGTGTCCGAGCGCGACGGTGGCCAATGCACGTACGTCAGCGAGAGCGGCAAGCGATGCGGCGCGCGCGAGTTCCTGGAATTCGATCACGTGCATCCGGTCGCGCGTGGAGGACAATCCACGGTCGAGAATCTCAGGTTGCGATGCGGGCCGCATAACCAATTCGAGGCGGAGCGGGCGTTCGGGGCTGGATTCATGGAGACCAAGCGGGCGAATGCACGCATTACCGATCGAGCGCGCGTTCGAGCTCCGTCGGGAACGAATGCGCCAGAAGATTCCGAGCACACGCGAAGGCTCGACGTATGACACGGCGGATCATGCGTGAACGTAGGCGTTCCTACCTCAGGCCATCCACGGCCCCTGCACGGTCAGCGGCGCTCGGCTCCGGCCGGCGACGCGATCGCGCGCCGCAACTCGCGCAGGGCGGCCCGTGGGTCGGGCTTCCCGTATACCGAGTTCCCCGCCACGAACACGTCGGCCCCGGCGGCGAGCGCCTCCTTCGCGGTGTCCGGGGCGATGCCGCCGTCGACCTGGATCAGGAATCCGGCGCCGTGGCGCTCACGCCATTCCCGCGCGGCGCGCACCTTGTCGAGCATGTCGCGCATGAAGGCCTGGCCCCCGAACCCGGGCTCGACGGTCATCACGAGCAGGAGGTCCAGGTGCTCGAGCATCGGCTCGGCGGCGGCGAAGGCGGTCCCGGGCTTGGTCGCGAGGCCGGCCTTGGCGCCGCTCGCGCGCACCGCGGCCAGGGCGGCGACCGCGTCCTCGCAGGCCTCGAGGTGGACGATCATCTCGTCGGCGCCGGCCTTGCGGAACGCGCCGATCATCCGCTCCGGCCGCTCGATCATCAGGTGCACGTCGACGAAGGCGCGGGTGAGCTTGCGCACCGCGGCGATCAGGATCGGGCCGAAGGTCAGGTTCGGCACGAAGTGGTTGTCCATCACGTCGCAGTGCACCCAGTCGCGCTCCGGGTCGACGATCGCGAGGGCTTCGGCGAGCCGCGAGAAGTCGGCGGAGAGGATCGACGGCGCGGCGATCGGCGGGCGTGGGCTCACCGGATCATCCGGCCCGTGGCCTGGAGCATGATCGTTCCGCCTCGGACGATGCGTGATCCGGCGGGCGGGTCCTGGAACACGATCGAGCCGATCGACGGCGCCGCCGGCGGCGTGAACACCTTGAAGCCGAGCGCCTCGAGCTGTCGCCGCGAACCGGTGATCTCGTGGCCGAGCAGCTCCGGCATCACGAAGGTCTCCGCACCCGCGCCGGTCGAGACCAGCAGGCTCACCGGCGTGTCGCGCGCGAGCACGGTTTCGCCCGGCGGATCGGATCCCGCCACCAGCCCCTCGCCGACCTCGGTCGACGGCGCGCGCGTGATCCAGCCGGTGCGGAGCCCCGCGCGCTCGAGCAGGTAGCTCGCGTTCCGGATCGACTCGCCGAACAGCTCGGGCACCGAGCTGAACTCCTCGCCCAGGCTCACCATGACCATCACGCGCTTCTTCCCGCGCACCGGGGTCTCGGGTGCGGGGTCCTGGGTGACGATGAAGCCGCGCGGCACCGACGGATCGAAGCGCTCGCCGGCGCGCGACAGGGTGAGACCGAGCGGGCGCAGCGCCTGTTCGCCCTGCTCGACGGTGAGGTTGACGAGGTCGGGGACGCGGACCTCGCCGGTGCTGTGGATCAGGCGCGGCATCACCATGTTGTTGAACACGAGCAGCCCGACGACGAACGCGAGCACCGCGAGCCCGAGCCACGACATGAGCGTCGCCACGCGATGGCGACTCGGCCCGGCGCCGGCGGGCGCGAACGGCTCGGTCGCCGAGTCCGGAGGCTCCGACGACTCGGCCGACTCGTCCGGCTCGACCTCGTCGTCGGCTTCTTCGGCGTCGAGATCCCCGTCACCGGACGAGGCGACCTCGAGCGGCTCGCCGTTGGTGCCGGCGCCGCCGGGTCCGGAGGGGCCGCCGTGCGACCAGGCTCGTTCATGTCTTCCGGAATCGCGCCGCGAAGGCTCCGTCGCAACCGTGGATGTGGGGCAGCACGGTCATGAACCCGTTGTGCTCGACCACGGGATCCGGAACCATGCCGCTCGCCGACTCGAGGATGAACGCGGGGTTCTGCCGCAGAAAGCGCTCGACGACCTCGCTCGTCTCCTCGGGCTCGAACGAGCACACGCTGTAGACCAGGACGCCGCCGGGACGCACGCGGCGGCCGGCCGAGGCGAGCAACTCGAGCTGGATCGCCGGCATCTCGCGGAGCACCTCGGGTCCCTTGCGCCAGCGCGCGTCGGCGCGGCGTCCGAGCACGCCGAGACCGGAGCACGGCGCGTCCACCAGCACGCGGTCGAACGGCATCGGGAAGGCGTAGTTGCGGCCGTCACCGAGCACGACGTGAACGCTGTGCGTGCCCAGCCGCGCCACCGACATCTCGAGCGACTGCATGCGATCGGGCGCGCGTTCCATCGCCCACACTTCGCCCTCGTCGCCGATCAGCTCGGCCATGTGCGTGCACTTGCCGCCCGGAGCCGCGCAGAGATCGAGGATGCGCTCGTGCGGCTGCGGCGCGACGAGTCGCGCCACCAACGCTTCGCTCTCGTCCTGCACCGTGCACCAGCCCTCCTTGAACGCCTTGAGCGCGCCCGGGGTGGTGTGCGGCTCGAGCCACACGAGATCGGGAGAGAGCGTCGCCGGCGTGGCGCTCACGTTTTCCTGGGCGAGACGCTCGATCAGCTGCTCGCGCGTGCCGCGCAGGCGGTTCACCCGCACGCCGACGCGCGACGGCCGGTTGTTGGCGAGCATGAGCCCGCGGGTCGACTCGGGAGTGAAGCGGTCGCACCAGCGCTCGACCAGCCACAGCGGGTGCGATCCCCATGCCGCCAGCGACTCGGGGTCGTTGCCGGTCGGCGGATCGAGCGAGGCCTTCTCGTCGACCAGCCGCCGCAGCACGCTGTTCACCAGACCGGCGGTGCCGGGGTGCCCGTACTTGTGCGCGAGCTTGACCGACTCGTCGACCGCCGCGTGCGGCGGAATCCGATCGAGGAAGATGATCTGGTAGGCGCCCATGCGCAGGACGTTCTTGACCCAGGGCTGGACCTGGGAGAGCCCGATGTGCACCAGCTTGTCGAGCGCGTAGTCGAGGCGGCCGCGCCAGCGCAGCGTGCCCTTCACCAGCTCGTGGAGCAGCGCCTCGTCGCGCACGCCCTCGCCGTTCTCTGCCGCCTCCGCGTGCGCGCCGTCGAGCATGCGGTCGCTGAACGCATTGCGCGTGTCGACGGCGTGGAGGATGCGGAGCGCCGCCTCGCGCGGGTTGCTCGGCAGCGGCGGCGCCGCGCGCTCGGGACGCGCCGGCGCGCCGTTCGGCGACCCGCCACGCCGGTCCGGTCCACGACGGAATCCGCGGCCGCGCCGGTAGGCCTGGCTTGTCGTAAATCGGTCGCGACCGGTTGACCGCCGCGTTCTGTCCGCGCGGAGATTCGGTCACGTCCCGCGTCGGGTTGGGACCCCGCGTCGGGTTGGAACCGCTCGCCGGGTTGGAACCGCCGCCGTTACGTGGCCGGCGCGGGCGGCGATTTCTTCGATCGTTCGGGGAACGATCCGCGTTCACGCGTGTGCCTCCTTTCGGTGAGCAGGACGTCGCCCGGCGCGATGCGCGCGCGCGCGCGCCCACTCCGTGGCGAACATGTCGGCCTTTCCTTCGGGTCGCACCCGGAGCACGCAGAGCGCTCCCGGATCGCAGGCGACCACGATTCCTTCGTCGTCGATCTCGAGCACCAAGCCCGGAGCCGCATCGACACGCAAGCGGTGCACCGGCCGGGTCTCCATCAGTTTGAGCCGGTGCTCCCGGAACATCGTGTGGGCGCCCGGCCACGGCGTCACCGCGCGCTGGCGGCACCACACGCTCTCGGCGTCCTGCGCCCAGTCGACGGATCCGTCGCGCTTCTCGAGCTTCGGTGCGTACGATCCCGCGGCACGGTCCTGCGGGATCCGGGGTGCCTGGCCTTGACCGGCGAGCACGAGGCTGTCGGCGAGCAAGGGGCCGCCCAGATCGGCCAGGCGCGCGGACAGCGTACCCGCGTTATCGGCCGGCTCAATCGGAATCCACCGTTGAAGAATCTGGTCGCCGGTGTCGACGCCGTCGTCCATCCACATCGTCGTCACCCCGGTCGAAACCCGGCCGTCCCACAGCGCGCGCGCCACCGGCGAGGCGCCGCGATAGTCGGGCAAGAGCGATCCGTGCAGGTTGATGCAGCCGAGGCGCGGAATCGCGAGGGTCGCGGGCGAGAGGATCGCGCCGAACGCCACCACCGCGAGCAGGTCGGGTGCTACCGCGGCGATCCGCTCGCGGCACTCCGCGGCGTTGACGCGCTCGGCCTTCCACACCGGGAGCCCCAGCCGCTCCGCCTCGACCGCGACCTCGGAGGCCGCGAGCTTCTGCCCGCGCCCGCGCGGCCGATCGGGGCGCGTGACCACCGCCGCCACGTCGCACGACGAGGCGGTGGCGCGCAGCGACGGAACCGCGAAGTCCGGAGTTCCCATGAACACGACTCTAGGTCCCTTCAGCGCGAGCCTCCCGGCAGGACCGGTGGCCGGTACCCTTCGGGCAGCTCGCCCCGCGCCAGCGCATCCAGGGCCGATCGCAGGAACTGACGTTTGAGCAGCGACAGCCGGTCGACGAAGAGCACGCCGTCGAGATGGTCGACCTCGTGCTGGACCGCGCGGGCGAGGTAGCCCTCGGCGTCGAAGGAGACCGGCCGGCCGTTCTCGTCCTGCGCCTCGACGTGGATCTTCTTCGCGCGCTGGACGTCCTCGAACATGCCCGGGATCGAGAGACAGCCTTCCTCGCCGCTCTCCGAGCCCGCGCGCTTCGTGATCACCGGATTGACCAGCGTGTACTCGAGCCGCTGCTCCTCGTCGACCAGCACCTCGACCACGAGCACGCGTTCGAGCACGCCGATCTGGTTCGCCGCCAGCCCGACCCCGTGATACGCCTTCATGGTCTCGCGCATGTCGAGCACCAGGCGCTCGAGCGTCTCGTCGAACTGGGTGACCGGCGCGGCCTTCTGGCGCAGCACCGGATCACCGTAGAGACGGACGGCGCGGATCGACATTACTTGGCGTCTCCGGCGGCCAGCACCTGCACGATCGAGCTCTTCGAGAACTCGACCTTGGTGTCCTCGGCGATCCGCAGCACCGCCTTGAGTCGTCGAGACCGATCACCGTGCCGATGATCCCGCCCGACGTCAGCACCTTGTCGCCCTTCTTGAGCTCCTTGATCATCTTGTCGAGCTGCTTCTGGCGCTGCCGCTGCGGGTGGATCGCGATCAGGTAGATGATCACGAAGATGGGCAGGAAGTAACCGAGCTGGACCAGCATCGCCGTCATCGGGTTGGTGGATCCCGGGGCCCCCGCGGTCTGGGCCCACGCGTCGCTTCCCATCCATGTCATCGGCTTCGATCCTCCGAAAGGTTGAGCGGGCGTGAATCACGCCCGCGACGGCGCCAAGGTGGCGCCGCTGCGGTAGCGTTCGAGCATGTCGTCGCGGAACTCGCGGTAGCGTCCGGCCCGGATCGCCTCCCGGGCGCGGCGAGTCAACGTCATCATGTGGTGCACCGCGTGCAGGCTGGTGAGCCGCATCGCCAGGAGCTCCCCGGCCGCGAACAGATGGCGCAGATAGGCCCGCGAGAAGCGGGCGCAGGTGTAGCAATCGCACTCCGGATCGAGCGGCCGCGGGTCGTGCGCGTAGGCCGCGTTCTTGACCACCAGCCGCCCCGTCGAGATGAACACCGTGCCGCGGCGGGCGTTCCGCGTGGGCAGCACACAGTCGAACATGTCCACTCCGCGGGCGATCGCCTCCACCATGTCGACCGGATGCCCGACCCCATCAGGTAGCGCGGACGATCCGCCGGAAACCTGGCGCAGTCGTGCTCGACCATCTCGAGACCGAGCGACCGGCCCTCGCCCACCCACAAGCCTCCCAATGCGTAGCCGTCGAACGGCAACGATCCCAATCCTTCGAAGCAGCGGCCGCGCTCGCCGGCGTCGGTCCCGCCCTGGTTGATCCCGAACAGCGCCATGCCGCCGCGGCCCTCGCCGCGGAGACGCTCGCGCTCTTCCAGCCCTCTCGCCGCCCAGCGCAGCGTGCGGTCCACCGCGGAGCGCACCGTCTCGGGCGTCGCCGGCAGCTCGACCAGCTCGTCCAGCGACATGGCGATGTCGGTGCCGAGCATGTCCTGGATCCGGATCGCGCCTTCCGGCGTCAGCAGGTTCCGGCTGCCGTCGAGATGCGACCGGAACTCCACCCCGTCTCCGACACCTTGCGCAGGGTCGAGAGACTCATCACCTGAAAGCCGCCGCTATCCGTCAGGATGGTCCGGGGCCACCCCATGAACCGATGCAGCCCGCCCATCCGCTGCACCGTCTCCGCCCCCGGCCTCAGGGACAGATGATAGGTGTTCGCCAGCAGGACCTGGGTGCCCGCCTGGACCAGCTCGTCGGGCGTCACCGACTTCACCGACCCCGCCGTCCCCACCGGCATGAAGGCCGGCGTCTCGAACTCACCGTGCGCGGTCCGGACTCGACCGGCGCGCGCCGCCAGTACTCGGATCGTTCGCTTCGAGCGTGAACTGGAAGGCCATCGAGGCCCAGGAGGGATCAGCGGTACCGGAAAATGTTCGCGTATCGACTCTAGGCGAGCCCGGTCCGGCCCGTCAAGGCGCGCCGCGCGCCCACTCGTGACGGTCCCGGGACCGTCGTTCGAGCCTCGCGTCCGGGATCAGGGTGGCCCGGGGACCCGAGCCCCGTTTCCGTGACGCTGTGGGACATCGCGACCGGAAACGTGATCCCGCCATATCAGCGGTAGAGGATCTTCAGGTCGCAGAGCACCTTGTTGCGCGTCGGTCCGCGGCGCGGAGGCTCGAGCCGGGTGGAAGACTCATCTTCCCAGGCTTGGACGTACCAGCGATGGGTGTTCGGTCGGAACCCGCGAGCCCTGAGATCCGCGGGGATGGACGCCGAGTCCGCGCGCACGACGTAGAAACGCGAACGGCCGCGGAGTCGGTAGTTCTCGGATCGGGTCTCGATCACGAGCGTCACGACGGACGACACGACACGACGACTGTCCGAATCTTTCCCCGGCCGCATGTCGGGGAGCACCACGACCGAGTCGAGCACGAATGCCACGCGGGCGGCGGGCGCCACGTAGTCGTTGCCGGTCACGAACAGATGCCGAGCGAATTCCAGCTCGTCGTCCCGCTGAAGCCCGAGTTCACGGAACGTGCTCCCGCTGTCGATCTGGCAGTGGAAGCGGAAGTCGTCGACGAGGACGTCGGCGTACCGGCCGACGGCCTCGTGATTCCAGCACCACTGAACCAGCGCCACCGCCGCTTCGGGACTGTTTGGCACCGGCGACCCGTCGCGGGGAGCTTCCGGATCGAACGCCTGCCCGAGGCTCAAAGAGGTCGGAGACGAATCATCGTCGTTCGAGCACCCCGGCACGATGACCGCGGTCGCGAGCAGCAGGGCGATGAATCGCGTTCGCATGCGGACCTCTGGAAGTGGGCGAGAAGGCGTCGAGGAATATACCGCCAATGGCTCCTGACGGTTCCTGTCGAGAACGGTGAAGGCGCCGCGGCGGCCCTCTCGGCGCGCTCCCTCCGCACCGTCCGCCGCTTGACCCCCTCGCGCAGCTCCCAGATTCCGAACCGCAAGATTCCCAACGCATTCACGGGAGGCGCGGTGGCGGTTCGGGGCATCGGAGTCGACATCGTCAAGGTGGATCGCATCATGGAGTCCCTCGAACGGTTCGGCGCGCGCATGGAGAACCGGCTCTTCACCGAGGGGAGCTCGCCTACTGCCGCGGCTTCAAGGACCCCATGCCCCATCTCGCGGCACGCTTCGCGGCCAAGGAGGCCGCGTTCAAGGCGATCGGCACCGGGCTCTCGAACGGCGTCGGCTGGAAGCACGCCGAGGTCATCCAGCCGGGCGGCCGGCAGCCGCGGCTCGACTGGCACGGCGCGGCGCTCGAACGGTTCCAGACGCTGGGGTGCACGCGCAGCCACCTGTCGCTCAGCCACGACGGCGGGCTCGCGGTGGCGGTCGTGGTGATCGAGGACTGACGTGCCGCGCATCCGGCGGGTGCTGATCGCGAACCGCGGCGAGATCGCGGTGCGCGTGATCCGCACGCTGCGCGAGCTCGACATCACCTCGATCGCGGTGTTCAGCGAGCCCGATCGCGCCGCCCTCCACGTGCTGATGGCCGACGAGGCGTATCCGATCGGCCCCGGTCCGTCGCGCGAGAGCTATCTCGACGCCGCCAAGGTGCTCGACGTCGCCAGCGCGCGCGCGCCGACGCGATCCATCCCGGCTACGGCTTCTTCGCCGAGAACGCGGCGTTCGCGCGGGCGTGCGCCGAGGCGGGCCTCGTCTTCATCGGCCCGCGACCCGAGACCATCGAGGCGCTGGGCGACAAGCTCGCGGCGCGCGCCGTGGCGAAGGCCGCGGCGTGTTCCGGGTGTCCTGGGAACCGACGCGCCAGTGGCGGGACTCGACGCAGCGCGCGCGGCGGCGAAGACGATCGGCTACCCGCTGATGCTCAAGGCGGCGGCCGGCGGCGGCGGCAAGGGCATGCGAGTGGTGCGCAGCGACGCCGAGCTCGCGGCCGCCTGGTCGCTCACGCGCGGCGAGGCGGCGGCGGCGTTCGGCGACGACCGCGTCTACCTCGAGCGCGCGATCGAGTCGCCACGGCCACATCGAGGCGCAGATCGTCGGCGACGCGACCGGCCGCGTCGTCGTGCCTCGGCGAGCGCGAGTGCTCGGTGCAGCGCCGCCACCAGAAGCTGCTCGAGGAGACGCCGTCGCCGGCGCTCGACGACGCGTCGCGCGCGAAGCTGGCCGAGGCGGCGTGCCGCGTCGCCAAGCAGGTCGGCTACCTCAACGCGGGAACCGTCGAGTTCATCCTCGATCCGTCGGGCGCGTTCTACTTTCTCGAGGTCAACACCCGGCTCCAGGTCGAGCATCCGGTGACCGAGATGGTCACCGGCGTGGACCTGGTGGCGGAGCAGATCGCGGTCGCCGAGGGCGCGCCGCTCTCGTTCGGCGACGCGCCGCCTTCACCGCGCGGCTGGTCGATGGAAGCGCGCATCCTCGCCGAGGACCCGCGCGCGCGCTTCATGCCGTCGGTGGGCCGCATCGAGCGCGTGCGCTTCCCGCAGGGACCGGGTGTGCGCAACGACGCCGGCATCTACCGTGGCTTCGAGGTCCCGATCTACTACGACTCGCTGCTCAGCAAGCTGGTGGTGTGGGGCCAGGACCGCGAGCAGCGCGCGCAAGCGCATGGCGCGCGCGCTCGACGAGTTCGTGCTCGACGGCCTCAAGCACAACCTCGAGTTCCTGCGGTGGCTCGTCACCCATCCCGAGTTCGAGTCCGGCAACCTGTCGACCGACTTCCTCGACGATCACTTCGATCCCGAGGCGCTCGCGCCGAACCCCGAGGCGTCCGAGATCGCGGTGCTGGCCGCCGCACTCCACGCTCGCGAGGAGCACCTCAAGGTCGCGTTGCCCGAGCCGGTGGTCGCGAGACGCTCGGCGTGGAAGTGGGCGGAACGCCGGCGCGGCGGGCGGGTGCGGCAATGAAGTTCTGGATCACGATCGACGGGCGTGACTCCGAGGTCGAGTTCACCACCGAGGGCGGCAAGCTGGTCCTCGAGCACAAGGGCCGGAAGATGCAGGCCGACTTCCGCAAGCTCCCGGACGGTGAGGTGTACTCGCTGCTCGTCGACGGCCGCTCGCACGAGGTGCGGGTGAGCCCGGCCGCGGGATCGTCGCTCGACGTCACGATGCGCGGCACCACGGTGCCGGTCGAAGTGCGCCACCCGCTCGAGAAGTTCCTCCAGTCGACCCGACCCAACGGCGGCGCCGGCGCCGGCGAGGTGGTGACCGCGCCGATGCCCGGGCTCGTGGTCGCGATCAAGGTCGCGGCGGGCGACGCCGTGGCCGCGGGTCAGCCGGTGGCGGTGATCGAGGCGATGAAGATGCAGAACGAGCTGGTCGCGCGGCACGGCGGCGTGGTCAGCGACGTGCTGGTCCAGGAGCGCGCCTCGGTCAGCGCCGGCCAGCCGCTGGTCCGCATCCGGCCCGCCCGCGCATGAGCGCGCGGGCGAAGAGCGGCAAGCTGCCGCGCGCCGTGCGCACCGACCGCAAGCCGGCGCGACCGCTCGCCCGCGCCCCGCGCCCCGCGACGCCGCCTCGATCGAGGCGGCCGCCCGCGCCCGCCGAGCCCGAGCTTCCACCGCGCGAGACCCCGTCGTGGATCCCGGTCGCGCCGGTCTACGACGCGTCGAACCTGCCCTCCGATCTCGCGGCGCGCACGCCGCCGCCGGGAACGCCGCCATACACGCGCGGCATCCATCCCACGATGTACCGGCAGCGGCTCTGGACCATGCGGCAGTACGCCGGCTTCGGCGACGCCGCCGCAGACCAACGCCCGCTTCCGCTTCCTGCTCGCGCAGGGACAGACCGGGCTCTCGGTGGCCTTCGACCTGCCGACCCAGATGGGCTACGACTCGGACCATCCGCGCGCGCGCGGCGAGGTCGGGCGCGTCGGGCGTGGCGATCTCGTGCCTCGCCGACATGGAGGCGCTGCTTCACGAGCTGCCGCTCGAGCGCGTGACGACGTCGATGACGATCAACGCCACCGCACCACTCCTGCTCGCGTTCTACGTCGCCTGCGCCGACGCGCGCGGCGTTTCGCGCGCTGGCACTCGGCGGCACGGTGCAGAACGACGTGCTCAAGGAGTACGTCGCGCGCGGAACCTACATCTATCCGCCCGAGGCCTCGCTGCGGCTCGTCACCGACGTCATGGACTTCGCCTCGCGCGAGGTCCCGCAGTGGAACGCGATCTCGGTGAGCGGGTACCACATGCGCGAGGCGGGATCGACCGCGGTGCAGGAGCTGGCGTTCACGCTCGCCAACGGGCTGGTCTATCTCGGCGCGGCGCGCGACCGTGGGCTCGACGCGGCGCGGATCGCGCGCCGCATGTCGTTCTTCTTCAACGCGCACAACCACCTGTTCGAGGAGGTGGCGAAGTTCCGCGCCGCGCGCAAGCTGTGGGCGGAGCTGCTGACCGAGCGCTTCGGCATCGACGATCCCGAGGCACGGAAGCTCCGCTTCCACACCCAGACCGCGGGATCGATGCTCACCGCGCAGCAGCCGCTCAACAACGTGGTGCGGGTCGCGGTCCAGGGGCTCGCGGCGATCCTCGGCGGCACGCAGTCGCTGCACACGAACTCGTACGACGAGGCCCTCGGATTGCCCGGCGAGGCGGCGGCCCTGCTCGCGCTCCGCACCCAGCAGGTCCTCGCGCACGAGAGCGGCGTCACCGACGCCGCCGATCCGCTGGCCGGCTCCTACTGGGTCGAGTCGCTGACCGCCGAGCTCGAGCGCGGCGCGCGTGCGCTGCTCGACGAGATCGAGCGGCACGGCGGGATGCTCGAGGCGATCCGCGACGGCTGGGTCCAGGACCAGATCCACGGCGCCGCGTACCGCTGGCAGCGCGAGGTCGAGGCCGGCACGCGCGTCGTGATCGGGGTCAACCGCCACGCCGAGAGCGATCCGGTGCCGGCGCTGCCGTTCCGTCCCGACCCGAAGGTCGAGCGGGCGCGCGCCGCGTTCCTCGGCCGCTGGCGCTCCGAGCGCGACGACCGGGCGTTCCGCCGCGTGCTGCGCGCGGCTCGACCGCGCCGCGCGCGGCGACGAGAACCTGATGCCGCCGATCCTCGAGGCGCTCCGGTCGCGCGCCACGCTCGGCGAGGTGTGCGACGCGATGCGCGCGGTGTTCGGCACCCATCGCCCGGCGAGGATCGCGTGAGCGAGCCGCCCAAGGCGTCGCGGGTGACCGGCCTCTCCCACGTCGCGATCGCGGTGCGCGAGGCCGATCCGCTCGTGGCACGGCTGGTGGAAGCGCTCGGCGCGCGGCGAGGCGAAGAGGAGCTGCTCGACGGCGGCGCGCTCCGCGTCGGTGTTCGTCCACCTCGGCCCGGTGACCTTCGAGCTGCTCGAGCCGCGCTCCGAGGACCACACCGTCGCCCGCTTCATCGCCTCCCGCGGCGAGGGCCTGCATCACGTGAGCCTCGACGTCGACAACCTCGAGGCCGCGCTCGCGCGGTGCCGCGACTCGGGGTCCGCCTGATCGACGAGACCCCGCGCGCCGGCGCGTGCGGCTCGTCGGTGGCGTTCCTCCATCCCAAGAGCCTCGGCGGCGTGCTGATCGAGCTGACCCGCGAAGGCCGATGACCCGCGCGCGCCGGCTTCGTTTCGCGTTCGACACGCGCGGCCGTTGACGCGGTCGCTCACCGCGGATACGATTTCGCCCCTGAGTCTCCTGGGCTGCGCGTCGCTCCGGTTGGTTCCCGAGCACCCCTACCGCAGGCCCGATTGAGGGCGACAAGCTTCATGATTGGCCGTCTGATCGGGCGCTTTCGCGTCGATTCCCAGCTCGGTTCGGGCGGGATGGCTTCGGTGTGGAAGGCCGAGGACACCCTGCTCAAGCGCCACGTCGCGCTCAAGGTCCTGGACGACGAGCTGGCGCGATCACCGCAGGCCCAGCGCCGCTTCCTCCACGAGGCGCGGAACAACGCCCGGCTCCACCATCCCGGCGTGCCAGCGGTGTTCGACTACGGCGAGCACGACGGCTTCACCTACATCGCGATGGCGATCATCGACGGCGAGACGCTGAGCGCCGTCGCCGCCCGCGCGCCGATGAGCATCGCCGAGGCGGTGCGGGTGGTGCGCGACGCCGCCGAAGTGCTCGCCTACGCCACACCCACGAGCACATCATCACCCACCGCGACGTCACCGGACGCAACATCATGATCGCGCGCGACGGGCGGGTGTTCGTGCTCGACTTCGGGCTGGCGCTCGCGGCCGGCGACTCGCGCGTCACCAGCTCGGACACCGTGCTCGGGACGGTGGCGTACATGCCGCCCGAGGTGCTGAGCGGCTGCGCGTCGGATCACCGGCGCGACATCTACGGCCTCGGCGTCGTGCTCTTCGAGGCGCTCACCGGCCGGCTGCCGTTCGAGGATCGTCCGGCCAGCCCGCCTACCTCGCCGCGCTCCACACCGATCCGCCCTCGCCCCGCGCATTTCGCCCGGACGTGCCGGTGGAGGTCGAGCGCGTCGTGCTCAAGGCGATGTCGCGCGATCCGGATGGGCGTTACGCCACCGCGGCCGAGATGGCGACAGCCCTCACCGCGCTGATGGGTCCCGCGCTCGACGCGCGCCGTCCGGATGCTCCCGCGCCGGTCGCGGCGGAGAGCTCGCCGGTCTCGTCGCGCGAGACCACGCGGGTGCGGATGCCTGCGGTGATCGGCGTCCTGCCGTTCGAGTTCGCGTCCGCCGGGGCCGGGCGCGATGAGGCCCTGAGGCGATCACGCGCACGCTCACCGTGAGCCTCGCCGGCGGGCTCGCGTCCGTGCCGGGAATCCATGTCGCCGCCCCCACCGCGAACGTGTCCGCAGGCGAGGACCCACAGGACACGGCGCGTCGTCTCGATTGCAACCTGCTCTTGAGCGGCGCGGTGCGGCGCGCGGGCTACGAGCTACGCGTGACGTGGACGCTGACCGATCCGTGGCGGCGACACCACGTCGCGAGCGACACCGTCCAGGGAGCGGACTCGGCGCTGTTCGCACTCGAGGATCGCTTGCTCCAGAGCCTGCGGAGCGCGCTCGGCGTCGACGGCGCGGAACCGATGAGGCCTCCCGGTCGGCGTGACCCCGCGGCGGACCAGCGCTACCAGCAGGCGCTCGGCTACCTGAAGCGCGCGGACAACGAGGCCTCAGGTCGACGGCGCGATCGCCATTCTCGAACGGCTGATCGCGAGGCGAAGGCGAGACGGCGCTGGTCCAGGCACAGCTCGCGCGCGCCTATCTCGCGAAGTACCTGCTGTCGCCGAATCGCGAATGGCAGGCCAAGGCGGCCCGAGGCGTGCGAGCGCGCGCGCCGGCTCGATCCCGACGCGCCCAACGTGCTGGTCGCGCTCGGCGAGCTCCACCTCGGCGCGCCGGTCGCGCCGCGGATGCGGCGGCAGAGTTCCAGCGCGCCTGGAGCTGCGGCCCGGTTGGGCCGACGCCATGCTGGGGCTCGCCCGGGCCGAGGACATCGCGGATCACCCTGATCAGGCCGAGACGATCTATTGCGAGGCGATCGCGCGGAACCCCGAGGACTGGCGACTGCATAGCCAGCTCGGACAATTGTCGTTCCGTCACGGCAAAGTACACGGAAGCCCGAGAGGCGTTCGGCCGCGTGGTGTCGCTCATGCCCGACAATGCACGCGCCCACGCCAACCTCGGTTCGACCCTGTGCCAGCTCGAGCACTTCGAGGAATCCCTCGCGGCGTTTCGTCGCTCGATCGAGATCCAGCCAACCGCCCGCGCGCTCACCCGAATGGGCACCGTCCTCTACTTGATGCGCCGTTTCGTCGAGGCGGCCGAGGCGTTCGATCACGCGATCGCGCTCTCGCCGTCGGATCCCCTGCTGTGGGGCGAGCTCGGCAGCGCGTTTCGCCAGATCCCCGGTCGGGAAACGCAGGCCGCCGACGCGCTGGACCGCGCGATCGGGATCATGCGCGAGCGCCTCGAGCGCAATTCCGAGGATGCCGAGTCGTGGGCCTCGTTGTCGGCCTGGCTCACCAATCGCGACCGCCGCACCGAGGCGATCGAGGCGATCGAGAAGGCTCTCGCCCTGGCGCCCGAGAATGTGGACGGCATGCGGCGGGCGGGTGAGATCTATTACTACTTCGGTGACCGGTCGAAAGCAATTCACTGGTTCCACGAAGCGGTGCGGCGGGGATATAGTGTCGAACTGTTGAAGCGCGAACCCGAGCTGGAGTCCTTGATATCCGACCCGGAGTTCGTACGAGTCCTCAATGCGCGTTCCGGCCGCGACGACGCGTGAGCCGCGGTCGGTTCTCATCTCTCGGAGGTCGCACATGAGCGCGAAGAAGAAGGCCGGGAAGAAGACGCTCCCGAGAAAGAAGGCCGCGAAGAAGAAGGTGGCAAAGCATACGTTGTCCCCGTTCCGTGAGAGGAAGGGTGGTTCGAAGACCTACACGATCCACCTCCGCTCGTCGATCCCCTGTCCGTTCGAGCAGCGGCTCCGGAAGCACGCCTCGACGCACAAGCCGGACAAGGTGCGCTGGAAGAGCGAGGACGGCGACTACACGCTCGCGTTCACGACGGGGTGGCCGTTCACGACCGCGCCCGACCGCGGCGATCCCACCGATCTCATCGGCAACCCTCCGGTGATCGATGTGCCGCCCATTACGACGTCCAGCGGATATTCGCGAACCTTCACCGCCGACACGACGCTCACCCTGCGGAACTTCTCCTACAACATCCAGCCTCCTGCCGCGCCGCATCCGCGAGATCCGGGGGCCTGCCGGGTCCCGTGATCGGCGTCGACGGTCCCCGAGAGAGGTCCAGAGGCCGAAGGCGGCGTGCCGACTCGTGCACGCCGCCGCGGCATCGAGTTCGTAACACGCCGAAGGAGGCCGCATGTCGCGCGTGATGCTGATCCTGCTGGTGGTGTTTCCGCTCGTCCACTTCGGCTGCTTCGCGCCCCTCAAGGTCCCGGTGTACCGCCTGGCGAAACCCAACATCACGACCACTGCCGTGCTGCAGCTCGCTCAGGAGCCCCATCCGACGCTGGTCGACACGACCGGAGAGTTCATCCTCCGCGACGGGCCGAACCGCACGGTGGTCTACAAGGCCAGCGGCGGGATCTGGTCGGAAGACACGACCGAGCACTGGAACCCGTCCCGGCATCCGACCCTGCTCCCGACGTCGGCGGTGTTCGACACGGCAAACCAGCTCGTGCGCAAGGGTCACCCGCTCGAGCTGTCCTCCGCGGACTCGGCTCTGGTCCATTTCTCGTTCACGGATTCGGGCGGAAGCTTCGTCAAGCGCCGCGAGCGCAGTGGGGTCACCGGCGCGCCGCGCCAGCTCGATCGCCAGCTCGATTTCGGCGCGACGTTGCCGGTTCGCCGCACCGGTTCGGGCGCTCCACCCGGGTGCCGATGGTCGGGGGCGGCGGCCGATTCAAGGTCACTCACGGCGACCAGGGCAAACGCATCGCGTTCAGCGGCGTCTGGCGCAAGATCACCGGTGACACCCTGGTGAGACTGATTCCGGCGAAGAAGGCGCGACAGACTTTCGACCAGCTCACGAACAGCGCCGCCCAGCAGGTGTCGCCTCCGTGCTGGCTTACTACTGTGCGGCGCTCCCCGATTCCCAGTTGTTCCTCTTCCCGGTGTGGATCTTCGACTGGTGGACCATGTTCAACGGCAAACTGTCACAGATGGAGCGGATGCTCGTCGTGGCCTGTGACACCTCGCAGTTCCAGGTCGCGATGCCCACGGGCCCATGCGACGTGTCCACGCGCACGGATACCGACGAACCCCCGACGGGATGGGACGACCCTGAGCCCGCCTCACAGTCGGACGATCCGCATCCCGAGGTCGCGGCGGGTGGTTACTGAACAACAGCTCCGGGCTCAAACTCACCGCTGCGAACGCCTGCAAGTTCCTGGCGGAGTTCCCGCTTCCTGGACCACCAACTTCCATTGGGGCGACGAGAACGCCTGGATTCTCGACTGGTTCAACAATCGAGAGAAATGGGCCGACGGCGTCGACCTCGTGTATTTCGCGGGACATGCGGCGGACGGGGGTTGGGAGGTCTGGAAGACCCCGACGATGCCCGAACCGGGGGCACGGATGGTGACCCCTGCCTCGCTCTCCGACAGGCATTTCGGTGCGCACGATCTCGAGTGGATCGCCATCAACGGTTGCGGCCCGCTCCAAGACAAGGACATCGTCAGCGGCTCAGGATCGGTGAGCGCGTCGGAGATCGGTGAATCGGAGGCGATGGACCGCTGGTACAAGGCGTTCGGCGGTCTCCACATCCTGCTCGGATTCGCCGAGGTCATCTTGGACAACGAGGACCAGGGCAGGCGGTTCGCGGAGTTCGCGCTCAAGGGCCAGACGGTGATCGACGCCTGGTTCTCGGCCGCGACGATCACTCAGGCCAACGGCGCCTGCTTCGCGGCGGCGATGTACCCGGGGATGACGACGTGCCGAGGACAAGACCGCCGCCCAGGACCATCTCTGGGGAGCTCAGGCGCATCAGGGAGCGGACTGGGGTTCGTCTCGGAGGACGTCCCCGACCCGGACTACTTCATCCTGATGTGGACGAGCCTCTGAGCGATTGGCGGCGGTATAGTCCCGAGTGGTTGCGGCGCAGGCCGGACCTAGCGCCGCAGATGTCCAATCCGGAATCTCCGGATTGCCGAGCCTGGCTCCGCGCCACGCGGAACCTCGCTCGCACCGTTCACGTCGGAGGTCGCACATGAGCGCGAAGAAGAAGACCACCAAGAAGAAGACCGCGAAGAAGAAGGCCGCAAAGAAGAAGGCCGCAAAGAAGAGGCCGCCAGCAGGAATTCGAGAACTTCGAAGATCTACACGATCTCGATCCGATCCTCGATCCCCTGTTCGTACAATCAGCACCTCAAGAAGAACACCAACTCCTCCACCAAGGGCCCCGACAAGGTCACGTGGACGAGCGAGGACGGGAAGTACGAGCTTACCTTCGCTTCCGGCTGGCCGTTCAGCACCGCGCCGACCTCCGGAGACCCCAGAATCTCGCTACCGATCCTCCCGATCATCGAGGGTTCCCGCCCAAGGGAGCGCCGGCCCCTTCAAGATCGACCCGGATGCCGACGAAGGCGAACTCACCTACGACATCCAGCCCCGGCATGCCCGCATCCCGACGAAACCGGCAAGAAGCCAGGTCCCGTCATCGGCGTCGATGGCCCCTGAGATCTGAACCGATCGAAATCGCCTGATCTCGACGGCAGGAGCATTCCTGCCGCGGGCCATCGAGTCGGCACCAAGGAGGCCGCATGAAGCCGCTGCTGCTGATCCTGTTGATCCTCGTCATCCTCGTGCTGGCGTGGCTCCTCTGGGGTTGTCTTCCGGTCGAGGCTCCCGGTCTATCGAGTCTCCACGCCTCCCATCGACGCGGCGACCGTGATGCAGCTCGTTCGGGGCCCCCATCCCGTTCTCACCGAAACCGCGGATCACTTCATCCTCAGGGACGGCGGGACGCGCACCGTGGTGTACAAAGCGAGCGGCGGCATCTGGTCCGAGGACACGACCCTGCACTGGAACCCGAAGGCCCATCCGACGCTGCTTCAAGATTCGATGCTGCTCGGAGCGGCAGCCGCCCTGGTCCGCGGCGGGCATCCGCTCGCGGACTCGTCGGCGGATTCGGGTTTTGTCCACTTCCCGCTGACCGGATACGGCGGCAGCTACGTGAAGCGGCTGAAGAGATCGACCGGGACAATCGGTCCGACGACGGCGCTGGATCGCCAGCTGAACCTCGGCGCCCGGATACGCATCCGCACCGGCCTGTTCCGGAATCTGACCGCGACCACGACCGGAGGAGGAGGGAATTCAAGGTCGCCTTCGGGGATCATGGAAAGGTGATCGCTTTCAGCGGAGTGTGGCGAGCGATCAGCGGCATCGACACGGTGGTGAGGGTGATTCCGCTCGCCACCGTCCGGCAGCGGTTCGATCAGATCACGCATCACATGGCGGTCCACGTGTCGCGGCCCACCATCGAGTACTACAGCGCTCCGGCCCCGGATTCGCAGACGATTCTCTATCCGGTCTACGTCTTCCGGTACACGACGCTCGTGAATGGAATCGAAACTCCTTGGAGTCCCGTGTTGCTCCGCGCCACCCTGGTTCCGCCGGTGCCCGTTGCGTCGACAGCACCGTCCCCTCCGGCACGCCTGGCAACCGACATACCCGGCGGGTGGGACGTCGCCGAACCCAGCGGTCAGTCTTCGGCGCATGACCCGGATACCCAGCCGGAGGCGACGGCCGTTTGGATGGAGAAAAAGGCGTCTCCTCAGCTCTCTCAGACCGCAAGCGATGCCAGAGGATTCTCGTCCGCGTTGCCGGGATGGTCCACCAACTTCCAGTACGGAGACGGGGACGCCTGGATCTCCAGATTGGTACGGCGAGCGGAACAAATGGATCGACGGCGCCGACCTGGTGTTCTACTCGGGGCATGCCTCGTCGACGGGTTGGTCGCTATGGTCCAAGGAGGATCATTCGCGGGCCGTCAGCACCAACTCGCTGTATGCCGGCCACTTCGGCGGGAGAGATCTGGAGTGGCTCGTGATCGATGGCTGCGGTCCGCTTCAGGACAAGCACATCGACGGCGGTCACGGCAACGCGCTCAATCGCTGGGACAGGCCTTCGGCGGGTTGCACATCCTGCTGGGGTTCGCCACCGAATGCGTGGACAAATCCGATCAGGGCAAACTATTCGCGACCACTGCCTTGGGGGACAGACCGTCATCGATTCATGGTTCTCGGCCACCACCCAGCTTCAGGATTCCGATGTGTGGGCCGCCGCCATGTACGCCTATTTCGACGATGGCACGCCCGATGACATGCAGACGTGGAACGATCACCTGTGGGGAGCCGGAAATGTGTCCAAGGACCCTGTCAACCCCGACTACTACGAGCTGATCTGGACGCAGAACTGATGAAGCCGAGGTCGCTCGAAGTCGAGAAACGCTACGCCCGCTGGAAGGCCGCGCCGTTGCCGTAGCGCTGGAACAGATCGCCCCACCCCGTCTTCATGATCTCCTGAACGCGCGGCTTGCCGTTCACCGGATACCAGAAGCCGTCGTGGTAGGCCCGCGAGGCGAAGTAGCTCCAGGGCACGATCGGCGAGCGTAGCAACAGGTTCTCGAGCGGCTTGAGCGGACCCCAGTAGATGAGCTTCTGGCCGCGCGAAGCCAGCGTGTTCTCGTTCAGGCTGCCGCGGAAGCCGAAGTTCACGCCCTTGATGTCGTCGCCAACGATCTCGATCTCGCTCGGGTTGCCGACGCCGAGCCCGTTCTCGTGGGCGAGCCGGATGAACTTCAAGTCCTGCATCGGGTCGAAGCCCATCATCTTGGCGGCGATCGCGTCGATCGCGACGCAGTCGGACGAGGCGAGGATGTAGTTCTTGACGTGCGGGCGCATGCAGCGCGGACCCGGGCCGTCGCCGACGATGGTGCCGTCCATCACCGCGAAGATGCCGGGATGGATCTCCTTCTGGATCCGCAGCAGGTCGACCAGCGTCTCGTGGATCACCGAGTGCGTCCAGTGGCGGTTGAGGTTGAGCAGGCCGCCGAACGCGTTCTTCATCGAGCCGGTGGTGCCGGTGAAGATGTGGGTCTTCACCGTCGGCATGTGGATCGACGTTCTTCCCCATCAGCATCTTCGGGATCTGGATGCCCTGCTTCTCGTAGACGCGGTCGAGCACGAGCAGCTTGCCCTTGGGCTCGTAGCGCACCCACTCGGTCGGCGGCTCGCTCAGGTACTGGATTGGGACCTTGTAGCGCTCGAGCACCGGCGCCAGGTGGTTCTTGACCGTGCCCTCGCGGCAGCTCACCACGACCGTGTCGTTCTGCGCCGCGATCAGGTCGCTGCCGAACGTCGTAGCCGTCGCGGGCGAGTTTGTCGATGACGCCGTGCATCTGCCACGGCGTGGTGGAGCAGAGCCGGCATGTAGACGTGCCACGAGATGTTGATGCGCAGGCAGGTCTGGGCGTCGAACGGCAGCGCCTGGCGGTAGCCCGCGAGATCCATGAGCCGCCCGTAGTCTTCGACGACGGTCTTCGGGCGAGGTGCGGAGGACGGCGACTTTCGACATGAAGACTCCTTGACGATGGCGGGGAGACGCGGGGAGATCCGACCCCGGCGGTCCCGGATACTATCAGATCGTCGCGCTCATGCCTGATCTGGAGCACGATCGAGTTACTTCTTCTCCACCGCCTTCTTGAGCGCAGCGAGCGTCGTCGTCATCTCGGCCTCGACCTTCGCCGCGGTCGCTTCCTGGTCCTTGGGCGGGCTCTCGTCGGTGTACTGATCCCAGTAGCGGACCATGGTGCCGCGCGCCGTGGGCGTCAGCACGAACTTGGCCTGGCAGACGTAATCGCCCTTGGTGGGCTCGTGCGCGACCCGCAGCTCCTTGTCCTTGGCCAGGTACGTCACGACCGAGCGACCGCCGTTGCCCCAGGCGTCGGTGAACTCGACCGAATCGCCGACGCGGCCCAGGTTGATCGCGGCGTTCCGGCTCGATTTCCATTCCGGGCACCAGGTGACGAAGTTCTTCCCCGTGGTCATGAAGATCCACACCGAGGCGGGAGGAGCGATCACCTCGGCCTCCTGGTGCAAGCGCACCATGGTGACCGGCTCGTGCTTGGCGAACGCGGGCGTGGCGAGACCGAGCGCGAGGGTGTGGAGGATGGCGACTGTGGGCTTCATGTCGTGGCCCCCGAAGTGGTGAACCGACCGCCGGCGCGTCCGGCCGGATCGGCCGCGGAACTCAGACCCGGACGCCGTCCTTCATCAGCGAGCGCGCGATCACGAGCCGCTGGATCTCGGAGGTGCCTTCGTAGATCTCCATCACCCGCGCGTCGCGGTAGTAGCGCTCGACCGGGTACTCCTTGACGTAGCCGTAGCCGCCGTGGACCTGCACCGCCTGGTGGGTGATCCAGGTGGCCGCCTCGCTGAGCGTAGAGCTTGGCCATCGACGCCTCGCGCGCGAACGGCCGGCCCGCGTCCTTGAGCCAGGCCGCGCGCTGGATGAGCAGCCGCGAGCACTGGATGCGCCGCTCCATCTCGGCGAGCTTGAACTGGATCGCCTGGATCTTCGACGAGCGGCTGGCCGAACGCCTGACGCTGCTGCGCGTAGCTTCACCGCCTCGCTCGAAGGCCGCGACCGCGACGCCCGAGCGACTGTGCGGCGACGCCGATGCGGCCGGCGTCGAGCATGCTCGAGCGCGATGCTGAAGCCGTCGCCCTCGGCGCCGAGGCGCTGCTCGGCCGGCACCTGCGAGGTCCTGGAAGCGAGAGCGACACGGTGTCCGAGCCGCGCAGCCCCATCTTGTCCTCGGCCTGCCCGACCACGAGCCCGGGCGCGCCGCGCTCGACCACGAACGCCGAGATGCCCTGATTGCCGGCGACCTTGGTCGGTGCGCGCGAACACGCAGGTAGATCCCGGCCTGCTCGCCGTTCGTGACCCAGTTCTTGCTGCCGTTGAGCACGTAGATGCCGTCCCGGCGCACCGGCGGTCGCGATGCAGAGTGGCCGGCGTCGGAGCCGGCGTCGGGCTCCGGAGATCGAGAACGCGCTCAGCTCGCGTGACACGAGCCGCGGCAGGAACCGGCGCCGCTGCTCGTCGGTGCCGTAGCGCGAGCACCGGCACGGCGCCCACCGAGTTGTGCACCGAGATCATGATCGCGAGCGCCGCCGAGACGCGGGCGATCTCCTCGATCACGATCGCCACGGTGCGCGCGTCGTAGCCGACGCCGCCCCACTCCTCGGGGATCGCCATCGCCGAGGAAGCCGTGCTCGGCGAGCTTGGCGACCGCCTCGTGCGGCACGATCGCCTCGCGGTCCCAGCGCTCGGCATGCGCGCGCGAACTCGGTGCGGCACAGCTCGCGCACTGCGTCGCGGATCTGGCTCTGGTCCTCGGAGAGGTCGAAGTCCATGGAGCTCGTCAGCGCCGGCGACTTCGTGTCGGGTTTCTCGCGGAAGAAGATCAGGCAGATCAGGCGCGAGCACACGCCATCACCATCGCGCCGCCGGGATAGAGCAGCGAGCCGAGCGGCGGCCAGCAGCACCAGCGGATAGGCGCTGCCGTCGCCGGCCCACAGCCCCAGCACGCCGAGCGATCCAGGCCGCGCCGAGTCCGGCCTTGGCAGCCGACACCACGATCAGCGGCGACGTCCCGATCTTGCCGTCGCCATGCATCATCCACGGGCCTGGTCTTGCCGACCAGCGTTGAACCACTCGCCGGTGCATGAACGGATAGAGGCCCTGGAAGAGCAGGGTGACGCCGGGATAGAGCATGCACGCGGTCAGAATGACGAGCGCCACCGGTCGCACGGGACGCAGTCATCGGGTCTTCCTCCGGTCGGACGGTTCGTGCCGCGGATCGACGGTCTCAGCGTGGCGCTCTCTTCAACACCTGGGCCGCCACCACCATCTTCTGCACCTCGGTCGTGCCCTCGTAGATCTCGGTGATACGGGCGTCGCGCCAGTAGCGCTCGACCGTGGAACTCGGTCGAGATAGCCGTAGCCGCCGTGCACCTGGATCGCCCAGTTGCGCGCAGCGCGTCGCGGCCTCCGAGGCGTGCCACTTGGCGAGCGAGGCCTCCTTGATGTGCGGGCGGCCCTGGTCGCGCAGCCACGCGGCCTGGTAGATCAGGAGCCGCGCGGTGTCGACCTCGACCGCGCATGTTGGCGAGCATCTCGCGGATCGCGTCGAACTCGCCGATCACGCCGGTCGAACTGCTTGCGCTCGCCGGCGTACTTGACCGCCGCCTCGAGCGAGGCCTGCGCGATGCCGAGCGCCTGCGCGGCGATCCCGATGCGGCCGCCGCCCAGCGTCGCGAGCGCCACGCGTGTAGCCCTTGTTGACGCTCGCCGAGCAGGTTCTCCTTCGGCACGCGCGCGTTCGCGAACGCGATCTCGCGCGTGTCCGAGGCGTGGATGCCGAGCTTCTTCTCCTTCTTGCTCTTGGTGCACGCCCGGCGTCGTCGGCCTCGACGATGAACGCCGAGATGCCCTTGCGGGCCGAGCGAGCGGTCGGTCGCGGCGTACACCACCAGCACGTCCGGCCGGGCCGGCGTTGGTGACGAACAGCTTGGTGCCGTTGAGCACGTAGTGGTCGCCGTCGAGCGCGGCGGTGGTCTGCTGGTTGGCGGCGTTGCTGCCGGCGTTGGGCTCGGTCAGGCAGTAGGCGCCGATCCACTCGCCGTGGGCGAGCGGCGTCAGGTACTTCTGCTTCTGCGCCTCGTTGCCGTAGGTCAGGATCGGGTAGCAGACCAGCGAGTTGTGCGCCGAGGCGATCACGCCGTGGCTCGCGCACACGCGCGACAGCTCCTCGATCGCGATCGACGTACGAGAGGTAGTCCATGCCGGCGCCGCCGTAGGCCTCGGGCACGAACATGCCCATCAGCCCGAGCTCGCCCATCTTGCTTCGCGGTCGCGAGCGGGAAGTCGTGGC